>Ga0137308_102582_pt1 | contig 11527 bp, 13 predicted proteins | sample Inofrocosms_June_FD_97181 | JGI IMG/M metagenome (GOLD analysis project Ga0137308, IMG submission 97181) | Mouse cecal microbial communities from Vienna, Austria - N-Acetylneuraminic and N-Acetylglucosamine D2O microcosms_June | ecosystem: Host-associated > Mammals > Digestive system > Large...
TGTTCTCATGCTATCTCCCTTCGTCCAATATCATTCTTTTTCATCCAATTATAAGTCTTTTTGGACGAAAAATCAATTTGTTGGACGAAAAGAAATTGCAAATTATTTAAACAAACACGCAAAACTCCATACAAACACGAAAAAATGGGGGTCACCAACCATTCCAGTGAACCCCACCAGGCCTTAAAACCCTTGATTTTAAGCCATTCTTCAATACTTTCGCCTGCGAGTATCTCAATTCCTATGGCATATCAAAACTATCATTCCGTAAATCCCTTACTGCAACATCCTGTATGGGAACACTATCCCAGGTAATGCCAGTCTTTTTTAAGAGGAACTGATTCAATACCTGTCCTTTAAGCAACTGTTTTGTACTTCCGCTCCGATAATGATATTCTCCCCTGTAATTCATAGGATAGGTATTTGAACTGACACAAATTTCAATGTATTCTTTTCCGTCTTCAGATAACAAATTCACATCTATGATAATTCCCAGAATATCTCTTACTTTATTGGGAATGTCTTCCATGAGCTTCTTACTGTCTTGGATACCAATGACAGTACCATCATCATTTGTACCGATATAAATCTTCCCGCCTTGTGCATTGGCAAACCCGCATACCCTTTTGAGATATTCATCCCGCCATATTTCCCCATCCCATGAAAAGTAACAATTATTCAAACAATCCAATGATAGCAGCTTGTTGAAGAATATGGTTTTTAGCATATTTCATAAATCTGCTTTTTGTTGAATTAGCCCCTAAAGAAAGCTCACAATCCAATACATAAACGGTAAAGCGGTATTTATGTTGCTTTCCTTTGGGCGGTTTCGGACCAGCATATTTGTGCCAGCCATAGGCAATCCCTTGAACCGCATTATCAAGAGCCACCACATTTTTCCCATGAGGAATCGCCCCCATAATATTCTGTGCTGCTGGAATATTCCATATAACCCAATGCGTAAAATTTTTGAAAAGAGGATGTTTAATATCTTCCAACGTAATAGCAATAGTTTTTGCCGCAGGAGAAAGATTTTCAAGTTCAAATGCTGGTGATATATCTTTCCCTCTGCCCGTATTTTCTAACGGAAATATATCCTTGCTTTCTAATCCAATACAGCGTACTTGCAATTCATAATTATTTATCATCTGTATTCTCCTTTTCAATTCCATATAAAATTATATCTAATGCAGCGTCAATAGCTTGAGCTACATGGAGCTTATGTTCCAACAAAAAATCAGTATCAAGAATTATGTCACTACTTCGTTCCAACATAGCGGTAAGAATACCAAAATGCACATCATCTTTTATAATGCCGTCTTTTTTTGCACATTTAAGCAATTCATTTAATGCAGCTAATTTATATTTTCTTAAAGATTCAATTTCTGCCCATTCTTCTGGATAAAATTGTTTTGCTTCACCCATTACGAATATCGGCAATCCATAGCAACGATTAGTATGCACAAGGGCATACAGTTTGTTTCTAAAACCATTTGCTTCCTGCATTGCTTTATTCATATTTTGCTTATCGCTTTCTAAATTTGCCACAAAATATTCATGTATCATTTCATCTTTTCCACTGAAATACTGATAAATTGTTTTTTTACTAATGCGTAAAGTTGTCGCTACTTCATCTACCGTAAATTTTTTCAAACCATATCGGTTGATAAGTTGTGCTACCACATTCAATATTTTTTCTCTCATACTATACCTCGGAAACTAAAATTGTTTTATAAGTTTCCATAAACATATAATACTTCCTTTAAATTGTCAATATAGCAACTGTTATATGTATGTAGGAAAGTTTTATTCATTCTTTTTTCGCCATTTAGAGATTGACAAATAAAATAGAAACCAAACAATGCAATGTACCATAAGAATAAGCATATCTTTTGCAATCATTGGCTCAGTGCTGTTTACTAAATTCATAATTCCCTCAAAAGTTGCATTGGACGGTACAAAATAACAAAGGGTTAAAATCAAACCATTTGCCCCTAACAGATAAGATAATAATGGTACTGCCATAAATACAATCATTACAATCTTAACATAGACTACCCCTACCATAAGGTTTTTGGAAAATTTACCGATGAACAAACCAATCAATGCAGCTACAAAAGCTGAAAGAATAATCAGCACCAACATAAGAAGTGTCCTTTGTAATGAAAGCCTGAAACAGATACAGACTGTCATTACAGCGGACAGGCATCCACAGACAAAACCGACAAAAATTTTTTGAATGACATATTGGCTGTGTGTCATAGGCAATATCTGATTAACCAGATCAATACCATTTTCTTTTTCAGAAATAATATTCATAGCGTTAAATGTACACCCCATAAACATGGCAGCAATTAACGTCATTGCAATAAATATATTTTGCATTCCGGCCAGTATATCAGGGCGCTCTAAAATACGGACATTTATTTGCTCTGTATTTTCCTGATTCGCATACAATGCAGGAAGCGTGTCAGCCACTTGACGATATATATCCAGCTCATCGCCCGCTATCATTGTTTTAATACCATTACCATCGTTTTCTACTCCAATCAGTTCTGTAGAAGGTTCATTGATTGAAGCAATTAAATCTTCCCGTGTTTTATACATGGTTACAGAGCCATACTGTTTTAACCACGATATGGTTCCTGTCGGCAAATTGTTTTCCAATGCCCCAAAATGTAGCTCTCCCAGTGAAGAAAGGTCAATTGTTCCAATAAAATTCAGAGCAACAGCAACTACGATTGGCAGAAGAAAGGACATAATACAAAATTTGTCTTTCCAGACACTTTTGAGCTGATAAATCAATCCCCACACAGTCACCCCTCCTTTCCCATTTCTTTATGGAATGCGGTTTGAACAATCACAAACAGGACAGCAATTCCACAAGCGGAGCAAATATAATAAACAGGGCTTGTAACAGGTACTCCGAAATAAGCATTTTTAAGCCCCATATAAACCTGATAAAAAGGATGCCAGTCTATCCATGCCATTTTTATAGAAGTATTTGCTGACAAAAATATGGGTGTTGCTACAAAAAGAGCAATTATCAGATAGGCGAGCGAAAACTGCTTGAAGTCATTTAATAACATAGTGCATCCAAATCCCATAAGCGCCATAATCAGTGATAAAATCGCAGTCTGCACCAATACAGCAGGCAAAATGTGGATTGTATCAAAAAATCCTACATTGAGCAATGTCAACAACACTGCAAAAACCAGATCTGACACTAAGAAAACGGCTAGTTTTGACAGGATAAATAAACTCTTTTTTAACGGCAGGACTGCATGGACACGGATAACCCCCATCTGCTTTTCTTTGAACAGTACCGAAGCAATCCCCAAAAAACCGACAGCAACGATTTCGATAAACAATAATTCACAGGACATTTCTTTTTGCTGCTTCAATTTCGTTGTATTTGTACCTACGATTTGCGCAGTGTATTTATCACTGGAATAAAGAAGCAGCGATGCATAATCAGCCCTGTGTTTATCAACCTTTTTGCTTCCATAATACAAAATGATATTTGGCGTACCAGAGCTTAAATCTATTCCGACACCGTTTGTGTCAGCCAAAAGAACCGTTTCCAGTTCTTCTAACGATGACACAGGACAAATCCGTTCGGACACCTCCTGCTGCGTTCCCTGCGGATCATAGAGGTATACATTGTATAATTGCATATTCATAAAATTGATATAACCAAAGTTAATAAACAATGTGTAAATAAGCAGCGAACCAACAGCAACAAGGAAAAATTTTCCGGCTATCATCATTTGGCAGTCTTTTTTGAACAAAATGCAAAAGCTTTTCCACATCAGGACAGCCCCCTTCCTGTATACTGGATAAACATATCCTCTAAGGTTGGTTCTTCTGAATGAATGCTGAGAATTTCATCATGCAGAAAAGGAATGCCTGCTTCTAATTCTGGAATTTCGATTGTCTTTTCCTCCCGTCTGCCCTGATACAGATAGCTGACCACAACACGCCTTTTGCTGTTTTGCTCTTTCAGCCTTTTCGGAGTATCCAGCGCAACAATATTCCCATTTGTAATGAAAGCCACCCTGTCACACAGCAAATCCGCATCCAGCATATTGTGGGTAGTTAAAAAAACAGTTGTCCCTTTCCTGCGTTCTTCTTCTATAATCTTGCGGAATAAAACTGCACCTGTCGGATCAAGTCCGCTGGTTGGTTCATCTAAAAATAACAATTGGGGATTACTGATAAGCGCCCTTGCCATGCTCACACGCTGCCGCATACCTTTTGAATAAGAAGAAACAGGCTTTTTCAGGAAATCGGACTTAAACTCCAATTCTTCCAGAACTTCCCCAATATCCCGCAACTGCTTTGCTGGATAAAACGAAGAAAAATATTTAAGGTTGTCAATAGCGCTTAAATTTGCATACAGATAGGGAAATTCAAATAAGACACCTATCTTTTGAAAAAAATCCTGTGTATGCACCATAGAGATATCCTGTCCAAACAATGATACTGTACCGCCATGCCCTTTCAAAATTCCGGTGAGGATTTTTTGGGTTGTTGATTTACCAGAACCGTTCGGCCCTAGAAATCCAAAAATTTCACCATCTCCTACCACAAAATTTAAACTATGGAGGACTTGCTTATCCTTTCCATAAGAAAAAGTCAGATTTTTGACCTCAATCATTCATCATCCCCCCTTTCGTATTATGAATTTAAGGAAATGAAGTGAAGTTGATGTGAGATTGAAGTGAAGTTGGTGTGAAATAAAAATGGTTCTGCTCTCATTATAGAAAACAGAACCACCAAAAGTAAGCATCATATCTTATTTAACTACGGGCATAGAAAAGTAAAATTGAACGCCATCCGCAAGATTTTTTACACCATAGCTTAATTTCTGCATAGATAAAATTTGTGCAACAATCGCAAGACCCAACCCAGAGCCACTATACTTTGAATGTTTATCCCGATAAAATTTTGTCCAAATCTTTTTCAGCTTTTCGTCTGAAATCGTATCACCCTGATTATATACGGAAAAATATAATAATCCATTTTCGTCTGAAAGACATAGTTTTAAAACACCTTTTGGTCTTACATTCTTTTTTGCATTGATAATAAGATTGTTTAAAACCTGCTCCATACGAATCTTATCTGTATAAACATAAACTTTATAGTCAGGAAGTTCATATTGTAACTCAAAATCAGCATCCGGCGTGTCGATCAGCAATCGCCCGGCGACTGTTTCTAAAAATTCAACAAAATCAAAGCGTTCGGAGGTAAGCTGCACAGCCCCCGTTTCCAACGCAGATAAATCCAATAAAGCAGTAATCAGATGATTCATCCGCTCTGTTTCCGATATGATTATTTCTGCATATTTTTGTTTTTTCATTTCATCATCTTCACTCTGATAGCCCTCTGCATAGGCTCTGATGATTCCTAAAGGCGTTTTCATTTCATGAGATAAACTGTCTACCAGTTCTTTACGCTCTGATAACAACAGACGTTCCTGCTCAACGTCTTTTTCAAGCTGCTTATTTGCCGCTTCCAATTTTATAAGAGTTTTTTGCAGATTTTTAGCCATAGTGTTAAGACTTGTGGAAAGCCGCCCAAATTCATCATTTGTCATAATATCACAGGTTGAAGAAAAATCTAAATCAGCCATCCTTTTTGCTGCTTTTTCCAATTTGGCAATCGGTTTTGAGATAAAGTGGCTCATCAGAAAATCAACGGCAAAAATCAACAACACCACAAAAAAAGTCCAAATCGAAAGAGAGATGTTTGAGGAAAACGGTAGTTTGGCTGAAAGGATATATGAAATAACAAGGACAGCGCCTATCACTTTAGACATTAAAAGTATTTTCTTCCGTATTGAGTGAATACTGAAATTATCGCTGTTTTTCATATTGTTACCTCTAATTTATACCCGGAACGGATAAGTGTTACTATATGCTTTCCTTCGCTTCCCAGCTTTTGCCGCAGTGTTTTGATATGGGTATCTACCGTACGGGTAGTCCCCTCAAAATCGTAACCCCAAACTCTATTCAGCAACTGTTCACGGGTAAAAACCTGTCCGGGATTTATCATAAAAAAATAAAGCAATTCGTATTCTTTGTGAGTAAGGGTAATTTCCTGCCCATCTAAAAACACTTTATGTGAGGACGGCATAACAGAAACTTTTCCAATGCTTAATATATCTAATGGTTCCAAAGAAGAACGACGAAGCAGAGCATTTACTTTAGCCAGCAAAACTTTAGGACTGAATGGTTTTGTTGTGTAATCATCTGCACCATACTCATAACCTCTTAGCTTATCACTTTCTTCACTTTTGGCTGTCAACATGATAATAGGCATATTGCTCATTTCCCGTGCCATTTTACAGACAGTAAAACCGTCAATGTGGGGCATCATAATATCCAATATCATTAAATCCATAGGATTGCTTTTCAATATCATTAAAGCATCTATACCGTCGTCCGCAGTAAAGCAGGTATGTCCACCCTTTTTCATATATTCGGCAATAATATCCTGCATATTCTTTTCATCTTCTACAATCAAAATGTTCGCCATGAAATCATTCCTTTCGATGACTGCTATATTTGCATCTTTTGTTATTCCAGAAGGCAGTCCTCCCGGAAAATGATTTTTATCCGCCAAAATACCAGCCGGATTTTTCTTATTTTCCCTTCAAGCTATTCTTCTCTATCTGAAAGCAAAGAAGTGTTGCCATTATTAGATAAATAACAAATATTACACATTCTAAAGCTATCATGCTATACGGACGAGGGTAAAAATATGACAATGATGTAATGACAAATCTAATAGGAAAATATGCACCTAACCATGCTGAAATTTTATAGAACTTTTTGCGAAATACATTCGTGGTTTCATTTGCTTCGTTTTTTTTCTTCTGATATGCATATTCAAACCCGCCTATAGATGCAACAAATGGTATAAAGCTAAGAACACTAAAAAATGTATTTTGTAAAATGATAGTTGTCATGAACTGAATAATCAATATCATAACTTCAAGCGTAATCACCAAAATCAAAATTTGATGAAAACTATCGTTTTTGACTTCCTTTATCTTTGGTAAGTCATTATCGCTTTCATACTCATCATTCAAAAGATAATCTGTGGTAACTCCAAACAGCTTGCTAAGTTGAAGAATATTCGCAGCATCCGGCTGTGCTGTTGAGCCTTCCCAACGAGAAATCGCTTGTCTAGATACGTTTAATTTTTCTGCCAAGTCCTCTTGCGACCAGCCATTTGATTTTCTAAGTCGAACAATCTTATCTGATAACTTCATAATGAAACCTCCTTTGTCTTTAGTGGTTCCATTGTAGCCAAAAGCTCCGTTTCATGCCACCACACCAACTTTACATTTTCGCAACATGACTTTACATCACTCTAAAATCCCGATTTTTTAGTTCTACAAGCTGGAAGTTTTCAATATATTCCCATTGGTGTAATAATAATCCCACCATTTCAGGATAAGTGAAAAATCACTATCTGCAAGTACCAATAATTTTTCCTGCTCAAAAACTGTACAAAAGCCATGCTCATACGACAATTTATTTGTTCCTCCTGAAAAAGTCATCCCCCAAAAAATCTTTCCACCACAGAACGCCAAATCAATGGTTGGTATCCCGATGTAGGGATGAAGTTCCTCTTTTTCTGTAAAATCAATTCGTAAAAAATTATTTGCTTCTTCTATCCAGACATCCCACTTCGGATTGTTTCTATAAGCGGAAAACACACCCGCCAAAACTTGGCTATACGCTTTCCTATAATTTTTCTGAATAAAGGACAGAATTTCTGATAAATCTTTTGAATGGCATTTAGAATGTATTCTATAGTCCAATGTAATTCGTCCGTTTTCATAAAGTATGGGATCGCACTTTATATCAAAACTTCCCGTAGCAAAAAAATCCCCCACATCATAACTTTTATCATAATCCATATTTATAAATATTACCTCCAAAAAGCCCGATTTTTCGCTGACCCCATTATATGCTATTCCATCAAAAAAGTATAGCCGGATTTTAGGTGGCAAGTCCACTAAGAAGTAATTGTCACGGCAAAAATTCATGGAAAATTCAAGACCGATTTGCTATAATGATGTTAGAAAAAATTTAACAGGAGCAAATGTGATGGGATTTACGATTGGAGCATGGTTGCATAATGCACCAGATATAAGCTTTGATGCTAATGGGAAACAGGCTATCGTCAAGCATTTATGTTTTGGTCCTTTGGAAACACAGATATGGTATAAACTGATAGATGGTCAATATTGCCGCGAAATCCATTTTATTGAGGGACTTCAAGCTGGAGAGCGATACACTGATTTTATTGACAAATCTGAAATGCTTGAAGTGATTGACAGTGAAATTGCCCTTTGTAAGAAACATAACGAAACAAATTTAGCCGCTTTGCTTCAAGTTGAAAGGGAAAAGATAAATCTGTCATAAGTACGAAACCAATAAAAATTTTGGTTCCAATAACATTCCGTGCCATAGCTACCACAATGTCGATTTTTTGCGCTAGAACAAAAATATTACAATAAAAACATTAAACGATATTTGTAATATTTTAAATTGTAGCGTCGAAGCTGTTGTAAAACATATACCCGATAAAAATAAATAGAAGGAATAATAACTCATGCCTAATTTTAATTTAAATCAACAACCTCGGTATCCAATTGTCACAAAAGATACAGATATAGCATTAACTAATGAACAAGTAATATCCCTATTTTCTGACAGAAATAGCATCACGCTATGTGTGCGTTCTAGTTCTGGTCATCCAAATAGAGGTGGCTATTATTTCTGTATACATAAAATTAGCAATCATTTATTTCAGCTCGAAACAATGGAAGGAGTCTATGTTGACAGCTTCGACCTTGATATCCTTGTTAATTTTATCAACCATGCTTCAGGTAGAAAATTTAATTCTGAACTCCTTAATTACTGCCAAAACAATATTAATTTTAGGACCGATTGATTATCTCTACAACATTTTTAGGCTTTTCATTTTTTGCCAGTTCGTCGATGCTGCCTGGTTGAATTTTATAAATCGTACTTCTGTACTTTTCAGTCATGGATACTAAAATAGAAAGCCTATTTTGTAAAGCTATTTCTTGTGCTTTCGGTTTTCTCATCGTTTCCATAACATATCCAACCTTCCCAGCAGCGTATCCTATATTCTGTTCTTTGTAAACAACATAAGATATTTCTTCACAACATAATTCTGATAATTGTTTTTTTGCCAATATTTCGAATCCTGCTTTTATTATTTCTTTTTGGAATTTTATATATTCTGCTTCTGTGTCAAGTAATGCATGCGTTTCAACAGGTCTATACTTAAAGCCTTCTTTCCATATTCTTGTTAATTTTCCATAATTACCTTGTTCTTTTGAAAATGTACCATCAGCACATGTAACTGCATATCTAATATCAAATCCTTGATAGCCTGTGCCAAGATTTGCGGGTGGTTTATTTAACCAATATGTGTCTCTTAATTGCGCCAAAGAATATGCATGAAATACATAAATTTTAAACAATTTAGGAGCCAAATCCCACTGGTAATTATCATTTCCTCCATTATCCCAATCCCATAAACATACAATTACAAAATCCGTATTTGGATTAATATCTTTTATTAATGTATCAAAGTTTGCAGACTTTTCCTCAGCGATACATTGAAGGCATTTTATCTCTAATCTCAACAATCGGTTTCCATTGTTCTCTCGTATTTCAAGATCAGGAAATCTGTTTGCAACAACATAACTCCAAAACACATCCTCAATTCCAAGTTCAAGTAAAATCTCATTAGATAGCCTTGCCAGCTCGAATTCTATAAGAACTCCCATCCTTGTTCTAACATCAGTCAAATTACGTTCATTCGAAGGAATTCGTTCATTTCTATACAATCCGAATCTTTTTCTAGATGTTTCCAAATTATATCGATTCATAACTTCAGGAAAATATTGTTTCCTAAGCCATTTCGCAATTTTATCTGGAGTTTCTGTTACATGTAAAATCTCAATAAGTTCTTCTTTATTCATTAGTTAACTCCTGCCATACTAAGCGCAACTTCGTTTATCATTCTTATCTCTAAATTTTCAGCTTCTTTTTTAAGCGCCTCTGCTCTATCTTTTAGTTGCTTTACAGAAGCCTCTTTAACTCGTAAATTTTGCATAACTTTTGTTTGTAATTGTTTATCAGGTAAAGGAATCATAATTTTTCTCAAATCTTTACTATTTATTCTAGGTCGACCGATACCTGTCACACATGACATTATTTGCCCATATACAAAGTCTGACCTAAGTATTGCTGATAATATCTCAGGTTCAATCAACGGTTCTCCATTATTATCATTTCTTACCGTAAAAACAGTACATTCAGATGATACATATCCACCCTCATTCATATTCATCACAGCAACTTTTCTTAATGCTGGTCTCATTTTTGAAAACACTATATCTCTAGGTTCATATCGTTTAACCGAACTCTTTATTGATGCTGCTGGAGTTAATTCTTGCGTTGCAACCCCTGTAAATGGCTCAATATTTGCTAATCCAGTAAACGAAATACTTGTAGCATCAGCATCTGCTGCTGGCACATAAGAATGATTTCTTTCTGTACATATCTCTGACAAAGAAATAAGTGTCGATTTTGAATTATTCAATAATTCCTTACTTTCATTTCTGTATGGATGATGAAATGTATAATCCAGTCTCATGCTCTTATCTTCTTTTAAATATTCATCTACTCTTGCCACAAAACAATTAGGATTCTGCATTTGATAATTTCCAGAAATAAACATTTCCCACGCAGATAAAATATTATTTAAATCACTATCTAGTTCAAAATCCCCATTGGGATAATATATAATATCGTCATCCCCGTTAGATTTTCTTCCTATCTTTTCTGATTTGGCAAAGAAAGTCTGTTCCTGCTTTATATTGTTTTTTTTCTTCTGAAGAATCATGATGGATGAGCTTACATTTGCATAAGGCAAAAATGCATTTTCAGGCAAATCTATAATACCTTTTATTTCAAAGTGTGAAAAAATATACTGTCTTACATCCATGTTTGTTTTAGAATTTAGAACACTCTGCTCAATAATTATTGCAAGCATTCCATCTTCCTTAAGCAAGTTCCATGCTTGCTCAATAAATAGAATCCCTCTTCTGCGTGAATTCTTATCTTTTCCCAAAACATATTTATCAAGGATTTTACTATCTGTATAGTCACTTCCAAAAGGAGGATTTGTCAAAATGACATCAATCATCTCATAATAAAGATCTGCTTCTGACCCCAAACTTCCGCCATTCTTCATAAAATATATTTCAAAATTATTCGCTCCATGAATACATAAATTTAATGTAGATACCCACGCTAATCGTTCATCTACTTCGAATCCAAGTAATTTTACATCTGCCAAATCATTAACCTTTGTCAAAAACCCCGCTGTGCCACACGCAGGATCACATATGGTTCCTTTAAGAAAAGGGCTTAATGCCTTAACCATAAAATCAACTATCTGGTATGGA
>Ga0137308_102583_pt1 | contig 11523 bp, 14 predicted proteins | sample Inofrocosms_June_FD_97181 | JGI IMG/M metagenome (GOLD analysis project Ga0137308, IMG submission 97181) | Mouse cecal microbial communities from Vienna, Austria - N-Acetylneuraminic and N-Acetylglucosamine D2O microcosms_June | ecosystem: Host-associated > Mammals > Digestive system > Large...
AATCTATAATGTATTATACTTACTAAGCAGGAGGTTATTGAAATGCAGATATCCGTTCATACACCTAGAGACAGACAGATAAGGTTTTCTGATCAATCGAAAAGATCTATGCCTAGTCAGAAAGGTGAGATGTTTTTTGAAAATATAATAAATGCGACAGAAAAGAAGGAAATAACTCAAAAGCAATCCGGCTGGATAGATTCCTGTATTGAAACGCTCAAAGATAAAGATATAGGTTCTTTGATGGGTGGAGTTTCAACAGACAAACCCCTCAATTGGGATGCAGACGGAACCTCAAAATTGACTCAGGAGCAGATTGATTATTTGAGATCAACTTACGATCTTTCTGATATGAGTAAACAGGATTATTATGACTTAATGGCTGACCTTACTAACATGAATGCGATTTCTATAAAAGATGTGATTTCGCAGTATGTGAAGCCGGTTGTTCCCGGTGTGGTGGTGCTGTCTGCAAGCCAGGCAAGATCAGAAGATTTCGGTCAGTTTAATAAGTATGGAAATCTGCAAGAGAATTTACTGCAGTATCTAAAAGATCTGAATTATATGAGTGAGAGGTTGAAAAATAGCCATTCTACTATGGACAGTTCCACCTTTTTCGCGTTTAAAGATTATTTGAATGATGAAAAATCCCTGGCAGGAAGATTGGAGTCTATTTTTGATCTGATTGCATAAGGACTGTGTTATATAATTTTAAGATCAGGTATCCGTCAATGGCATATCCGGTATGAGAAGACAGGAATATGATAATTGCCGGGCTGGGATGCTCTCGAATTTTCCTGGCTATGTCTATTCCGGAATAGCAGGGCATGTCAACCTCCAGGATATAGATATCAAACATGTTTTTTTTTCAATATAGTCCATAAGAGCATCGCTGTCAGTGAATAATTGAAGATAGATAAAGATCCCCTTTTTCTGACAATAGCTTTTTATAATGGCTTCCAGGTGCTGTAAGTAATTTGGGTTATTGTCGCATAGCGCAATTTTGTGCATAGGTATCATTCCTTTCTATCTTTTTGCAGGAATATAGTTATATATTCGACGTGATTTTATAAAACTTAATACTATTATTAGTAAAATCCAATACAATCTAATAATAATGAAAAAATATTGACAAGTTTTTTGAAAAATAGTATTGTAGAAGGAGCAGATGATGGTATTTCATAATCTTCTTTTGGTGATGTCTCTGTCAGGAAGTATCGTTTTTATTCTGTACGTATTGCTGTATCCGGTTACAAGAAGATATTTTTCACAGAAATGGAGATATCGAGTGTTGAAGATAGCAGCAGTGTTTTATCTGGTGCCATTTTCGGAATATAAGTATAGAGTAGTAGACTTGATACAAATGGTTTTTCCGCGTTTTTTAGAAGATGTTTGGCATATATCGGAGATTATTGATACAGAATACTTGATTATTAATCAACCGAGTAGAGTAGATATTTCTGCTAGACTTGGCTTCCAGAGAACAGTAATATTTTTATCAGTTGTCTTTACAATTTATATTGCACTGAAACACATAATCATATATTGGAAGGTAAAAAGGATTTGTTATTCGGATAATGAAGATAGATTAAATCAAGAGTACCAGGAATTATTTTTTAAGTTAAAAGACGAGTTGCGTGTCAGACAAAATATAAAAATAATCCATTCGGAATATTTTGATTCCCCCTTAACAAGCGGAATCTTATCCCCAGTAATCGTTCTTCCTATGTGGGCAGAAGATAAAATAGACAGAAATGCATATGAGTATATAATAAGGCATGAACTGATACATATAAAGCATCATGATGGGTTGGTTAAGTTTATTGGGGTATTGGTAATGGCGGTTCACTGGTTTAATCCTGTTAGTTATGTTTTCTTTAGAGAACTTTCAAGTATGTGTGAAATGTGTTGTGACAGTGTGGTGGTTGCAGGTAAAGGGAAGAGGGAACGGAGTCAGTATGAGTATTTACTTTTGGAAATGTCTTCGGCAAATAATATTTTTAGTGAAAGAGGATTTGGAACGGGATTGGCATCAAGCAGACGCAAAATAATTTATAAAAGGAGAATTTTAGAAATGAGAGGAGAACAGAAACATAAGAAGTTTTTGGCTGTGATAATGTCAGGGATTTTTTGCATGGCTGGAGGGATAACAGCTTTTGCATATAATCCACCTGCTAAGGTTATATCAAGTGTTGATTTTTTGGTAGGAGACAACGTGTGGTTCACGGAGGAGGATAAGACGGAAGATATTTTGTTGCATGATAATTTCTTTACAGATATGGAAGGAATAGTATATGAGTTAAATGATTACAAAGCGGAAGAAAAAGCATCTTGTATCCATGAATATGTACCTGGCACGGTTTCAAGCCATAAAAAGGATAGTAACGGAGGATGTACTATATCAATATATTACGCAAAGAGATGTGTTAAGTGTGGAGTTACCTTGACGGAAGGACTGAAAAACATTGAAACAAATTTAGTTTGCCCACATTAAAAAGGAGATATCTGTATGAATACGAAGTACGGACTGACTACCACAGAATGGCAGATTATGGAACTGATGTGGTCAACAGACGTTCCTATGACTTTTCGGGAGATCATGGAAGTTGCAACTACAGAGTGGAATAAGACGTGGAAAGTACAGACATTGAACACGTTTCTTTTAGGTTTAAAGAAAATGGAGCTGCTGGGAGCGGACAAAGTTTTGCCATCCTGCAATGTGTACTACCCATTATGTACAAAGGAGCAGCATATACATAACTGGACGAAAAAATTGGTGGAGCGGTATTTCGGTAATTCCTTTTCCCGCTTTGTAACGGCTTTTATCGGTGATGAAAAATTGTCGGATGAGGAAAAGGAAGAGTTAAGGAGAGAATTGAACAAGTTGTTGTAGACGGGCAGAGAGGCACAGAGATTTTATTCTGTGCCTCTCTGTATTTAAACTGTTGGTTTGTGGACATTGCCAAGAGAGGGTTCCCGCTGGACCACCTCCGCGAATTTGTCCATCAATTCTTTGTTGGGAATGGAAACGTATCCCTTTTCCTGGTTAAGGCTGGATTTTTCGATTCTGCTTTCATCCGTTTCTACCAGAGGAACCAGTTGGGCCAGTATACTTGACTTGTCCACAAAATAGGCAGACTCATAATCCCTGCGGAACAGGCCGTAGGCGCTTGCGCTGTTAAGATAAACCCCCATTTTTGTTTCACACCCCTTTCCTGCCGCGGGGATTCTGGTATTGCGGCTGAAATGTTTCACTGTTTGGCGATCCGGTTTTATTGGTTTTATGCTACCATAAAGTTTTGTTGTTTTCAAGCGGCAGTTAGGAAGGAATTGTAATGGATTTCTTTTTATGATAAAATACCATTATCCGTATTCTTAACAATGGGCAAAAAGAAAGGAAGTGTTACCATGGCACCAGCATTGGCACAAGGAAAATCATATACCATTGATGATATATACAGCCTGCCGGAAGGCAGCAGGGCTGAACTAATCGACGGCCAGATTTACTATATGGCACCTCCTACCAGAAAGCATCAACGCATTGTAGGGGAGCTCTTTGCAGCTATTCGGGAATATATCAACCGAAATAATGGAATCTGTGAAATTGATATAGCCCCATTTGCGGTATTTTTGAATGAGGATGACACAAACTATGTCGAGCCGGATATTTCTGTTATCTGTGATCCTAATAAGCTCACCGACAAGGGTTGTTTCGGCGCTCCAGATTGGATCATTGAAATTGTGTCGCCAGGCAGCAGGCGGATGGATTACTATACCAAGCTGTTTAAATACCATACTGCCGGTGTTCGCGAATATTGGATCGTTGACCCAGAGAAAAACCGGATCCTTGTTTATGACTTCGAATCCGAGAATACTGGAGATTATTCCTTTGCTGATTCTGTAAAGGTTGGCATCTATGATGATCTTTATATCAACTTCTCTGACATTGCTGATCTGCTAAATATTTAGCCAAAAGGAAAATGATTATCGAATTAAAGATAGACAGCACACCGGACGATGCGATCAGACAGATTAAAGATAAGGACTATGTATTTAGATTCAGGGGGAAGCACTGTGATCTTTTAAAATGCAGTGTAAACCTTCTGTGCAGGAATATCCAGAGGCAGTTAGTTAGACATCAACGATTTTCCTAAGAAGGCCATGGAGAGACTGCGGAAGTTAAATTTGGCACGAAGAGTTTACATTTATCCCCTGATATTGTAGAATGTAACATATTGCAGATTGGCAGGAAAGGGGAATGAATGATGGAAAAACTGGATGCTCCTGTGCTGGTGACACGGTCATCATTGCCGCCTTTGGAAGAGTATGTGGACATGTTAAAGCCTATCTGGGACAGCGCCTGGCTGACCAACATGGGGGTTTACCATGAGGAATTTAAAGAGCAGCTGAAAAGATATCTGAAATTACCGTCCCTGGAGCTGTTTGTCAACGGCCATATGGCTCTGGAACTGGCTATCCAGGCTATGGAGCTTAAGGGAGAGGTGATCACCACGCCGTTTACATTCGCTTCCACCACCCATGCGATTGTGAGAAACGGGCTTACTCCGGTGTTTTGCGATATCAATGACAGGGACTACACCATAGACGCGGACTTGATCGAGAGTTTGATCACGGAGAAGACCTGCGCCATTGCGCCGGTTCATGTTTACGGAAATGTATGCGATGTGGAGAAGATCCAGAAGATCGCGGACAGGCATCATCTTAAAGTTATTTACGACGCGGCTCACACCTTTGGGGAGGAGCTGGACGGCAGAGGCGTGGGCCAGTGGGGAGACGTCTCCATGTTCAGCTTTCATGCCACAAAGGTGTTTCACAGTATAGAAGGCGGGGCGGTGGCTTTTAAGGAAAAAAACCTTAAGCGGCGGCTGTATCAGCTGAAGAATTTTGGGATCATGGACAGTGAGACCGTGGAGTATGTGGGGGCCAACGGCAAGATGAATGAGTTTCAGGCAGCCATGGGCCTGTGCAATCTGCGCCATGTGGATGAAGCGATCGCAAAGAGAAAGAAGCTGGCAATGCGTTACCGGAGCAGGCTGGAGGGGATTCAGGGCATAAGGCTGTGCAGTGAGGATCCCCGGGTAAAATACAACTATGCCTACATGCCGGTGGTGTTTGACGGATATAAGGCTGGGAGAGATGAAATATTTCAGGCGTTAAAGGAGAAGAATATCCATACGAGGAAATATTTTTATCCCTGTGTCAACAGCTATGAGTGTTACAAGGGTGATTTTCGGCCGGAGGATACTCCGGTGGCTGACAGGATATCAAAGCAGGTGCTGACTCTTCCGCTGTATGAGGATCTGCCTGTGGAGATTGTGGATATGGTGTGCGATATCATTGAGGAAACGGGCTGTTGATCAGCCGGCTGCCCGTGTTAGATTGAGGTGGAAAGTGAGAACTGCGCAGGTGGAACAAACAGAAAAGGTGCTGGTGGTGATCCCGGCTTTTAATGAAGAGGCCAATATCGAGATGGTGGTGGAGGAACTGATCAGGAAATGCCCGGAGCTTGATTACATTGTGGTCAATGACGGCTCCCGGGACAGGACGGCGCAGATATGCAGGGAAAAGGGGTATCAGCTGCTGGATCTGCCGGTGAATCTGGGACTGGCCGGGTGCTTCCAGGCGGGCATGAAATATGCCTGGAACAAGGGGTACAAATATGCCATCCAGTTTGACGGCGACGGACAGCACCGTCCGGAGTTTATCGGCGCCATGAAGGCAAAGATGGACGAGGGGTACGAGATCGTCATCGGAAGCCGGTTTATCCGCGGCAAAAAGGATTATTCCTTAAGGATGATCGGAAGCAGGCTGATCGCCGGGGCCATTTTTCTTACTACCGGGGTCAGGGTTACGGATCCTACCTCCGGGATGCGGATGTTTAACCGCAAGATGATCGGAGAGTTTGCCCTAAACCTTAACTATGGACCGGAACCGGATACGATCTCCCATTTGTTAAAGCAGGGAGCAAGCATCGGGGAAGTGCCTGTGGAGATCATGGACAGAGCCGGAGGGGAAAGCTATTTAAAACCTGCGGTGGCTGTGAAGTATATGGTCCGGATATTGATATCTATCTTACTGATACAGAACTTTAGAAAAAGGGGATGACAGAAAGGGACCACAGGGAAAAGCATATGGCGGTTATGACAGAGCGGTGGGCCGCGGCTCTTATAAGGACAGGGCCTAACAAGGAAAAACAGAATATTTTCTGGAATATGGCGGGAAGCTTCTGCTATGCGTTTGCCAGCATGGTGCTGTCGTTTTTGGTAATGAGACTGGCAGGGGAGGATGACGGAGGAATCTTCTCCTTTGGTTACAGCACATTTGGGCAGCAGATGTTTATTCTGGCCTATTTTGGTATGCGCCCCTTTCAGATCACGGACGGCGGCCAGGAGTACCGGTTTGGGGATTATGTCCATCACAGGTATGTGACCTGTGGGATAGCTCTGGCAGCGGGGATTTCGTACCTTCTGCTTTCCGGGTACACGGCCAGAAAAGCGGCGGTGCTTTTTCTGCTGGTGTGCTATAAGGTGGCCGATGGATTTGCCGATGTGTACGAGTCGGAGTTCCAGAGAAACGGGAACCTGCACCTTACAGGCAAGTCCAATACGTTCCGGACCATACTGTCCGTGGGTACGTTTTTGGCGGCGCTTGTGGGCAGCGGCAGCCTGCTGGCGGCCTGCGGGGCGGCAGTGGGAGCCCAGGCAGCGGGGATCCTGCTGTTTGACGTGGTTATCTTAAAACGGCTGGAAGGCGTGGATTATGCCTGGAATAAAGACAGGATCGGGGCGCTGACTTGTGAGACATCCCTGCTGTTTGTGTCCGTGTTTTTGGATTTTTATATTTTTTCGGCGGCAAAATACGCTATTGACGCTTATATGAATGACGCGGCGTCCGGGTATTTTAATATTATCTTTATGCCTACTTCGGTCATTAACCTGGCGGCAGGATTTGTCATCCGGCCGGTTCTGACAAGTCTGACCGATATGTGGAATGAAAAGCGGTTTGGGGACTTTTCCAAGAAGCTTCTGGGGATCTCCAGGATCATCGGGGCTTTGAGCATTCTGGCGCTGGTGTTGGCAGCAGGACTTGGGCGACCGGTACTTTGGGTCCTGGAACAGATCTTGGGGAGCGGGTATGAAGGGAAGTTGACAGGCAGTCATGTGCCGTTTATCCTGATCGTTATGGGGGGAGCCTGTTATGGGCTTTTGAATCTCCACTATTACGCTTTGGTGATCATGAGGAGACAGAAAGCGATCTTTGGCATTTACCTGGTCTTGACCGGGCTGGCGGCGGTAATGGCGCCTGTGTTTGTGAAGAGGGGCGGGATCCTTGGAGCGGCGGCGGTGTATCTGATCTTGATGTTTGTTATGGCGGCCGGCTTTGTCGGGTGGACCTGGGCGGGGATCGCGAAGGTCGGACGGGGCCAGAGGGGCCGGTGAGAACAGGCGGTAAAATCCGTCAATCTGCAAATCTGCCAATCTGCCAATCCCCCGCAAAGGCAGGCGAGAAAGAGATCCCGACAGTGCATGATGAAGGAAAGGAGTGGTGATGGTTATGGAACGGCAGTATCAGCCTAAAGTGGATGTTTTGATACCGGTGTACCGGCCGGATAAGCGGTTTAGCCGGCTTTTGCAGATGCTGGAAAAGCAGACTTATAAGGTGGACCGGATCATTGTGATAAATACGGAGAAACGGTATTGGAACGAAGAGGGGTACCGGGCGGTCAGCGGGCTGGAGGTCCATCACATCTCAAAGTCAGAGTTTGACCACGGGGCTGCCAGGAACCTGGCGGCAGGGCATTCCGGCGCGGACATCATGATCTTTATGACCGATGACGCGGTTCCCAGGGATAAATACCTGGTGGAGCGTCTGGTGGATGCTCTTGGGGAGAAAGGGCCCCAGGGAGAGATCGTTGCCATGGCCTATGCCAGACAGGTCCCGAACAAGGACTGCGGCGCCATTGAGCGGTATGCCAGAAACTTTAATTATCCCCGCCAAAGCAGGGTAAAGACGCAAAAGGACCTGGGGGAGCTGGGGATCAAGACGTATTTTGCTTCCAATGTGTGTTGCGCTTACCGAAAGGAGATTTTTGAGGAGCAGGGCGGGTTCGTGGATCGGGCCATCTTTAATGAGGATATGGTCTACGCGGCAAAGGTCATTGGAGCAGGGTACGGCGTTGCTTACGCAGCCAAAGCCAAGGTGGTCCATTCCCACAATATGACCTTTCCAGAGCAGTTTAAAAGGAACTTTGATCTGGCGGTTTCCCAGGCGCAGCACCCGGAAGTATTTGAGAACCTGCCGTCAGAGGGGGAGGGCATCCGCCTGGTGAAGAATACGGCGGCATGGCTTTTTCGGACCGGGCGGTGGTGGCTGATCCCGGTTCTGATCGCAAGCAGCGGGTGCAAGTATATGGGATATCGGATGGGAAAGCGGTATGAAAGCCTGCCCAGATCCCTGGTCCTGCGGTGTACGATGAATAAAGAGTATTGGAACGGTTGGTGTGGGAAAAAGAAATGGAGGGGCCGGGCATGATGACAATAACCCTGCGGATAGCCCTGATCCTGGTGTCAGTGGGAACGTTTTTTCTCATGATGCGGAAGGTGCGGCAGTCCAAGGTGCAGATTGAGAGTGCTATCTTCTGGATCGTGCTGGCCATGGTGCTGGTGGTGTACAGTATTTTTCCGTCTGCGGCGGATTTTTGCGCCAGAGTGCTGGGAATCTATTCCACGGCCAATTTTTTGTTTTTGGTGGCTATCTTTCTGCTGATCGTCAAGGTGTTTGACATGACGATCCAAATTTCGCAGCTGGAGACCAGGATCAAGGAGCTGGTGCAGCAGATGGCCCTTGAGGAGAAGAAGCATGAGGAAGAAAAATAGGGCCTGGCTGTGGGGCAGCCTGACCGTGGCGGCTTTTGGGCTGTGGCATCTTCTGGATGTGAGGGCCGGGGCGGCAGAGAGCGGCGATGGGTGGCTGGTCTGGTGGTATCTGGCGCTTTTTGCGGTCACAGTGGTCTTTTTGGCGGCAATGGGGCGGATGTTCTGGGCGGACCCTGTCGGGTTGGGAGCGGGAAAAAGTCTGGAGACCGTATATCTGTTTGCTGGGACATTTCTGGGGATCTTGTATCTTTTGGTCCTGCCGCCTCTTTCGGCTCCGGACGAGATCAGTCATTTTATGGGAGCTTACCAGCTGTCCAGCCGCATGTTGGGCAAAGATGCCAATGCGGTCACAGGCCATGTGCTGGTACGTCCCCAAGATATTTGGCTGGAGGATGCAGAGAACTGCTGGGAATACGAGGCCAGCGAGGACGGCTATCTGCAGCCCATAGCAGAGACAACGGCGGATTCCGCCTATCTGGGAGAGACTCTGACGGAAAAGACCTACAAGACCATAAGGCAGCAGTGGATCTTGGGGCAGCGGTATCCCTTGGCGGCCCGGGAGGACATGGGACAGTCTATGATTCTGTCGCCTTACCCTCCGGTGGTAACCACGCCTGTGGCTTATATCCCCCAGGCATTTGGGATCTGCCTGGCAAGGCTTTTCCATTGGAATGCCGTCATGCTGGCCTATATGGGGCGGCTGGGCAATCTTTTGTTTTTTGTGGCAATGACCTTCTTTGCCATGAGGCGTCTGCCTTTTGGAAAGGAGGTGCTTTTCGGGGTGGCGCTGCTGCCCATGACGCTGCATTTGTCGGCATCCTTTTCCTATGATGTGATGATCCTGGGGTGTATGTTTTATCTCACCGCCGTGTGCCTGGATCTGGCTTATGAAAAAGAGCGGGTCCGTGCTGCGGATGTGGCGGTGATCGCCGCGCTTATGGCTGCGGCAGGTCCCTGCAAGCTGATCTACGGTGTCCTTATGGGGCTGTGCCTTTTGATCCCTGTGGAAAAGTTTGGAGGCTGGAAGCCCTGGGCTTTGGCGGCGGCCTGTGTTTTTCTGGCGTGGGGGCTTTCCATGACGCTCATTAACGGGCAGACCATTGTTTCCTACGCCACAGAGACTGAAAACGTGGTGCCGTGGGCTCAGGAGGAGGGATACAGCCTGACGCTATTGCTCCACCGGCCTTTGCAGGCCGTGCGGATGTTTTACCAGACGTTTCTGTGGCAGGCCGAGTATTACCACATGACAATGATCGGCGCCTACCTGGGCAATCTGGATACGGTGCTGGATGTGCCGTATCTTGTGGTGGCAGTGTTTACGGTGAGTCTGTTGTGCCTGGCCATGAAAAAGCCTGGTGAAAGGCAGGTTATGTCCGTGGGAAACCGGGTCTGGGCGGCGGCGCTGTGCGGTTTGTGCGGTCTTGCGGCCATGGCCTCCATGCTCATTGCCTGGACGCCTTTAAGCTCCCAGGTCATTAGCGGAGTCCAGGGAAGATATTTCCTTCCGTTTCTGCCTGTGCTGCTGATAGCTTTTAAAAATGACGCCATAGTTTTGACAAAGAATGGAAACCGTAGTATATTGTATCTGATGTGCTGCGCCAACGGCTATGTGGCGCTTCGGCTGTTTTCGGTGGTGAGCATGAGGCTGTAAGAGATGAGATAAGCGTCAACAGGCATCCGGGGCCGAAACGGCAGAATAAAAAAGTGAGGAGAGTAGACCATGGGTAAGATAACCGTGACCCCCTGCGGCATCGAGGGACTTTATGTCATTGAACCGAAGGTGTTTAAGGATGAGAGAGGATATTTTGTAGAAACTTATAATCAAAATGATTTCCGGGAGGCCGGATTGGATATGATATTTGTACAGGACAACCAGTCCATGTCCGTGAAAGGCGTTTTGAGGGGGCTCCATTTTCAGAAGCAGTATCCCCAGGGAAAGCTGGTGCGGGTGGTCCGGGGGGCTGTGTTTGACGTGGCGGTGGACTTGCGGGCGGATTCGAAAACTTACGGCCAATGGTTCGGTGTGGAGCTGACGGCAGAGAACAAGAAGCAGTTTTATATCTCCCAGGGGTTTGCCCACGGATTTTTGGTGCTGTCGGACGAGGCGGAGTTTGCCTACAAGTGTACGGATTTCTACCATCCGGGGGATGAGGGCGGGCTGGCCTGGAACGATCCTAAGATCGGGATCCGGTGGCCCATTGAGGAGGGGATGAAGCTGATCATCTCCGAGAAAGACCAGAAGTGGGGCGGACTTGACCAGACGTTTCAATTCCGGCAGATGTAAGGAAGGGATTGTATGGAGTATATTATATCCCTGGGAAAGGATATCGTTAAAAAACGGAGGCTCATAGGGGACCTGGCAAAGGCTGATTTTCGGAAGCGGTTTGTAGGGTCCTACTTTGGCGTGGTGTGGATGTTTGTCCAGCCTATTGTCACGGTGCTCATCTATTATTTTGTCTTTGGAGTGGGGCTTCGCAGCGGCAGTCCGGTGGCGGGGGTTCCCTATGTGCTGTGGCTGGTGGCGGGTATCGTGCCGTGGTTCTATTTCAGCGAGGTGTTAAACGCAGGGACCAACTGCCTGCAGGAGTACAGTTATCTGGTGAAAAAGGTGGTATTCCGGGGGGAG
>Ga0137308_102584_pt1 | contig 11523 bp, 10 predicted proteins | sample Inofrocosms_June_FD_97181 | JGI IMG/M metagenome (GOLD analysis project Ga0137308, IMG submission 97181) | Mouse cecal microbial communities from Vienna, Austria - N-Acetylneuraminic and N-Acetylglucosamine D2O microcosms_June | ecosystem: Host-associated > Mammals > Digestive system > Large...
ATATTCTCGAAGTAAAAGACCTCTGCAAAACGTATATCGTAAACAAGCGGCAGAACAACGTATTGAAAAACATAAATTTCACGATTGACGAGGGAGAGATGGTCGCCGTTATGGGGCCGTCAGGCTCTGGAAAATCCACGCTGCTGTACGCAGTTTCGGGCATGGATAATCTTACCGCAGGGGAGGTGAACTTCTGTGGAAGAAATATTGCAGGGTTGGGAGAAAGAGAACTTGCAGACCTGCGCCTTGACGAAATGGGTTTTATCTTCCAACAAATGTATATGCTGAAAAACCTCACCATATTGGATAATATCATACTTCCCGCAGCGCAGTCCAAAAAGCAGCGTGAACCCCGCAGGGAAACGGCGCAGCGCGGCTTTGGATTAATGCGCAAGCTCGGCATTATCGACATTGCCGACAACGACATCAACGAAGTTTCGGGCGGTCAGCTTCAACGGGCGTGTATCTGCCGCAGTATGATGAACAATCCGAAAATGATTTTTGCTGACGAGCCAACAGGGGCTTTGAACCGCACTTCCTCCGACGAGGTAATGGAGGAACTTGTAAAATTAAATTCTGAGGGAACAACAATCATGCTCGTTACCCACGATGTTAAGGTCGCGGCAAAATGTACAAGGGTCATGTACATTGTTGACGGGAACATAAAGGGAGAGTTCGACTTAAGCGGCTGTTCCACACAGATAAGAGAACGGGAGCGCGCATTGAATAACTGGCTTCTGGAATTAGGGTGGTAATATGGATATTCTCATTGTTGAGGACAACAAGGAGCTTGCCGATCTGCTGTGTGATTTTCTCCGCGCGGAAAATTACACAGTATTGGCGGTTCAAACAGCCGAAGAAGCCTTGCTGCTGTACGGAAGATACAGCGCAAGGCTTGTCGTGCTTGATATCATGCTGCCCGACAGGGATGGATTTTATGTTCTGGAAAAAATCCGTACAGAAAGCAATACGCCAGTACTGATCGTAAGTGCAAAAACAGAAAAAGAGGACAAGCTGAACGGACTGAATCTCGGCGCGGACGATTACATTGAAAAGCCCTACGATATTGACATTATGCTCGCAAAAATAGGCGGGATTTTTAAGCGTCGTTACGCTCTTGATGAAATTATTGATGGCAATATACGCATAAATAAGGCGAGCCGCACCGTTTACAAAAACGAAAAAGAACTCGAAATGACCACGAAGGAATTTGATCTGCTCCTGCTTTTGATGGAGAATAATAGCAGGGCTTTAAGCAAGGAATACATTTTCGGACAGGTTTGGGGCAGCGATAGTTTTTCGGAACAGCAGACACTGACGGTACACATAAAATGGCTGCGGCAGAAAATAGAGGACGTCCCCAAAAATCCTAAAAAAATAGTAACTGTATGGGGAGTGGGTTATAAATATGAAAGCGTTTAACAGATTTTTTTCGGCAGTTACAGTTGCTATAATCCTATTGTTTGCTGTTGTGAATATGATTCTTGCTGCCGGCAAGACCGATTGGAGCAGGCAATATCGGGTGGAGATAAGCCGTCTTGCCCGTGAAGTAGAAACAAATAGTTCTGCCGACATTTCCGAATGTGTGTATGTAACAAATATTGAGCGATACGGAGAAAATTTTTACAGCACGGACAGCGACTATGTTATCTATGAGATAAACGGAGAACTTTACCGCTTCGATTACAATATCAACAGCTGCTCCAACAAGATATATCTTATGGGAATTGTAAACGTTGTTCTCGGCGTTATAGCGATTTTATTTATCGCAGTTATGCTTTATATAAAATACGCAATTCTTGCGCCCTTTGAACGCTTGAGCAGTCTCCCCTACGAACTTTCAAAGGGGAATCTCACCACGCCGGTAAAGGAAACAAAAAACCGTTTTTTAGGAAAATTTCTTTGGGGAATTGATATTCTCCGCGAAAACATCGAACAGCAAAAGCAGCGTGAGCTGGAAATGCAGAAAGAAAAGAAAACGCTGTTGTTATCGCTTTCTCATGATATTAAAACACCTCTTTCCGCGATAAAACTGTACTCGGCGGCACTGTCGAAAAATTTGTATCCGGACGCGGAAAAGCAGCAAAAAATCGCTGAAAGCATCACCGAAAAAGCGGACGAGATTGAGGGCTATGTTTCGCAGATCATAACCGCTTCGCGAAAAGATTTCCTTAGCCTTGAAGTGGATATGGGCGAGTTTTATCTTTCGGAGCTTATTGAAAAAATCACGGGATATTACAGGGAAAAATTGACGCTTATCAAAGCAGATTTTAACGTCGGGAAATATAAAAATTGTCTGCTTTCAGGGGATTTGAGCAGGAGCGTTGAAGTGATGCAAAACATTATGGAAAATGCCCTCAAATACGGTGACGGCAGACGTGTGGAATTGATTTTCCCCGAAGATGACGAATGCGTCCAGATTGCGCTCAGGAATGGCGGTTGTACGCTCAGCAGGGACGATTTGCCGCATATTTTCGAGAGCTTTTGGCGCGGCGTTAATGCGGAAAACATTCGCGGCAGCGGGCTGGGACTTTACATTTGCAGACAGCTTATGCGCAAGATGAACGGCGAAATTTTTGCAGAGATCGATAATGACATCATCACTGTCACTACGGTTTTTGCAAGAGCGTGATTGATTTAGAGATGCGCATGCAGCGCTCTGCGTAGCACAAGCACGCTCTTTAATACAGCTATACTTACTATGGCGAAAACCTTGCCGGAATCTCTAAGCCTTTATTCATCTGGCTTCTGAGATTCCTATATGACCTAAAAATGCGGCCTTTCAAGAGAGCTCATATTTCACCACATCCATATTTACCGTCCCATCCGCAAAGAAAGATACACTGTCTGCTTCCTGATCCGTATACATGGTTGCCGACAATACCTGTTCCCCGTCGTTTACAAAAACTTCCACACTGAACCGGTCCAGAATGATCCTGAGCTTCAACTCCCCATCCACCGTATTTACCAGACTGCGGCGCTGATGGATGCTGGCTCTCCTGGAACCGGAGAATTTGCGGTCGATCTTCAAGATGGATTCCCTTGGCCGGAAGCTTAAGGAAGTATGATACCTCTCATTTTGTGCAAACCGGACTGCGAATTTCTGGTATAACTCCTGCGGGTCTCCCGGACGGATGGTCAGCTCTATATCAAGCTTTCTGCCCTTGATGCCGTCTAGCCAGACTGTCTCCGCAACCGTCACGCCAGTGTATTCTACCTTATTGCACCTCATCGCATCCAACTCTTTCAACGGTTTCTGATACAGCCTATTGTTTTTTATCGATAATTCTCTCGGAAGGCTCATCTGTCCGAACCAGGGTTCTTCCCGCGAACGGATGCCGCAGGAATCCCAGTTCTGCATCCAACCGATCATGACCCGTCTCCCGTCCGGTGTAAGCACCGTCTGAGGTGCATAGAAATCAATCCCATAATCCACCGACTGGTTATGCATTTCCTGAAATACTCCCGCATCCTCATCAAAATCCCCGATCAGGCAGAGCGTTCCGTTTCCATTGTGGTACTCAAACCCCTCCGGGAGCATATCCTGGGGGCTGGTAAGCAGTACCCATTTCCCGTCCAGTTCAAAGAGATCCGGACATTCCCACATTTTTCCAAACCGGTTAAAATTGGAGATAAGTACATTCTTATATTTCCAATGGAATCCATCCTCACTGGAATATAACAGGATCTGCCCGCTTCCGTCTGCCGGACGGTTTCCAATAATACAGCGGTAAGTTCCGTCCTTTTTCCTCCAAATCTTCGGATCCCGGAAATCGGCCTTGCTGCTTCCTTCCGGCAAGTCATTTCCATTAAGGATCGGATTGTGTTCATATTTTTCATAATCTACCCCATCGCCTATTGCTATACATTGAGTCTGCAACTCTTCTATATGAGGTCCGTAATGCTTATGCTCTTTTGACACGCCCGTATACATCAACATCTGTCTGCCGTCCGGAAGCTCTATCGCACTGCCGGAAAAGCAGCCGTCCATATCGTAGAATTCATCTGGGGCAAGCGCCGCCGGAAGATACTCCCAATGCAGCAGATCCCTGCTCACCGCATGTCCCCAGTGCATCGGCCCCCACTTGGATTCATATGGATAATACTGGTAGAACATATGGTACTGCCCCTTATACCAGGAAAATCCATTGGGATCATTCATCCAGCCTGTACGCGGAGTCAGATGAAATTCCGGGCGCTCCTCTTTCTTTATCGTCTTCTCAAAAGCCTCTTCATACTTTCTTGCCTCACGCAATGTCTGGCTCGTCATATGGTACTTACCTCCCAAACTCTATTTCTAAAATCAAAACTCTCGTCGGCTGCCCAATATCCATACATATCGGCTTGGATATTGAGCCCGCCTCTCTATTTTTCAGTCTACCGCGCCTCCATATAACGGTCATAGGCATCCTGATAGACCTTCAGAAGCTCCTCCATACCGCAGGTATCTTTAAGCTTCTTCACATAGGCCTCCCACTCGCCGTCTGTCGGCCCGCCTTCTTTGATCCACAGACCCTCCTGCTCGGATACGGCATTCTCAAAATCCGTCTTATAGCGGTCGATCACATCCAACTCATCCTCCGTAAATACACAGTCCGTCGGATATGCCGCCTTCTCATCCACATAAGGCATCCATGTCTCGTATAAATCTGTCAGCCGGATCACCGCAGCATCCTCCAACGCAAAAGTGGAACCATAATAATTACTCAGAATCAGCTTCGGGCCGTATACCTCGCTTACACCCTTAAGCTCCGCGACACTCTTCCCATATTCCTTCTGTGCTTCCTCTTCCGTAATACTCTGCCATACTCCGTCATCATCCTGTTCGGTAAAGTAAGTTCCGATCGGGCCGTACTGTAACTGCATCACATTCTCCGGGTCATACCACTGATCAAAGAACTTCAACAGATTTGCCGGACTCTTACATGCACATGTGATACTTAAGTTCCCACAGCTAAGCGGCGGCGCTGAACGAAGAGTTACGTTATGGGTTCCGTCCGGTCCGTCGAGCACCGGCAGATAAACATAGTCATCCTTATGCTCTCCCCACAGGTCGAACCACCACCAGGTACTAACTCCTACCTTCCCCTGCTGGCATTTTGCCATCAGCTGCTTGTCGTCCTGGCTGAACATCTCCACATCCATCAGCCCTTCGTCATACCAGTCATGAAAATAAGTCAGCGCGTCCCGGTACTTCTCATCCGCACATACGAAATCAACTTTGCCGTCTCCGTTCAGTTCCAGATCATTGATGACATCATTGGGCCAGTTGGTAAAACCAAATCCCGCATAGAACGCATTCTGCCCCCAGCACCACTGGTCAAATCCGGTGCTCATAGGAATCGTACTGCCCGCTTCATTTCCATAATAGGTCGCCATATCATTTTCTTCAAATGCTTTTAATACCTCATGCAGCTCATCCAGAGTCGTAGGAACCTCCAGCTCAAGTTCGTCCAACCACACTTTGTTGATCATGGCAAACTGCGGGAACTGGTAGATATTGTAATCCTCGTCGGCTCCGATACCGGCAGTTCCCATCCTCTCTCCGGAAGGAAGTCCATAGATGCCGCCGTCACTCATAGTAATCGCGCTTCGGATATCCGGGTTCTCTTCCAGGATCTTTGACAGGTTCGGCATGTATTCCTCCGTCAGGTACGGGCTCAGATCGATGAACGCACCGTCGCCTCCGTAGGTCGTGATATCATAATTGCTGAATCCCACCGCCATAAATGCATCCGGGAGCTGTCTTCCGGCAATCCGGATATTGACCTGCTCTGCCAGGGAATCACTCATGACATTCCAGTTGATCTTGATCCCTGCATCCTCCTGCATCTGGTTCAAAACTTCGTTATCTTCATATCCCGGACTTAACGCGCTGATCCCTCCCATGATCGTAAAATCTGTCTGAGAAGTATCGGTATTGGTAACGCCGGGTTCATAATAGTTTTCCGCTTTATTCCCACATGCGGCCATCGATACCGTCATGCCAGCTGCCACCATGCAAGATATCGCTCTCTTCCATCTCTTCAATTATCCCATCTCCTTTTCCGAAAATTCCATATGTTATCCCTTAACCGCTCCTGCCATCATACCCTTCTCAAAGTATTTCTGGACGAACGGATAAATGATCAGCATCGGCAGGGCAGCCACGATAACCGAAGAAAACTTGATCATCTCTGTCAGCTTGCTGAGCTCCGCATAGCCTCCGGAGATCATACCTGCCTGACTCGCGCTTGCCGAACTCTTGATCAGGATGTTACGCAGTACCAGCGGCAGCGGCGCATTCTCCTTTCCCGGCAGATAGATGAGGGCTGTAAACCAGTCGTTCCAATAGGCTACCATACTGAACACTACCATAACTGCCATGATAGATTTGCTTAACGGAACCACGATCTTAATGAAGGTCGTCCATTTCGAACAGCCGTCAATCTCCGCCGCCTCGATCATTTCCTTCGGGATACTGTGTTCAAAGAAGTTACGGACAATGATCATATTGCCCACGGCAACGCCTCCCGGAAGAAACATCGCCCATATCGTATCGATCAATCCAGTGTCTCTGACAACCAGATATGTAGGCATCAGGCCGCCGCCGAAATACATGGTGATGATGAAGAATATGCTCAAAAATTTCCGTCCCGGCAGATTCTTCACGCTCAGCGGGTACGCCGACAGATAGATCATCACTACCGAGAAAACAGTTCCGACCACGGTGTATTTGATACTGTTTAAGAAACCGGTAATAATACTCTTATCTGCAAATACCGCCTTGTAACCGTCCAGAGTAAATCCGCTTGGAAGCAGAAATGTCTTTCCCGCGTATACGTCGTAAGGATTGGAAACGGAAGCAACCAGCACATAATAAAGCGGATATGCTACCAAAAATACGATAATAAGACAGATTGCCACCAGAATAATATCGCTGGTCCTGTCCGATAAACCATGCAGCTGTCCTGCCCTTTTTCTCTTTCCCATGCTGCACCTCCTATACAAAGCTTACGTCTTCTGATATCTTGCTGGTTATCTTATTGACAATGATCAGAAGGATGACGTTGACTACCGTGTTAAACAAACCGACGGCTGTAGAATAGCTGTATTTGGCATGTTCAATACCCTGTTGGTAAACGTATACTGCAATGACATCGCTAGTTGCCTTATTCAGATCCGTTTGGAGCAGGAATACCTTCTCAAATCCGACGTTCATCAGGTTACCTGCACTCATGATCAGCATAAGCACGATCTGCGGAACCAGCTCCGGCAGGTCAATATACCGTATCCTCTGGAATAAGGAAGCGCCGTCGATCTTCGCCGCCTCATACTGGGAAACGTCAATATTCGCAAGGGACGCCATGTAGACGATGATCCCCCATCCTGCATCCTGCCAGATACCGGACGCAATATAAATTGTCCTGAATGCAGAAGCCTCTGATAAAAAATCGATCCCGGTCCCGGCAATCAGGTTGATCAGACCGCCTGACGGACTTAAGAATATACGCAGCATACCGCAGACAACCATAATGGAGATAAAATGCGGCGCATAGAGGATCGTCTGTACGGACCTCTTAAATCTCTTGAATCTAAGCTGGTTGATCGCCAGCGACAGGATGATCGGAATCGGAAAACTCCACAATAAACTATAGAGGCTTAACAGTATCGTGTTCTTGATCATCCGAATACAGTTCGGAGAACTAAAGAAACGCTGGAACCATTTCAAGCCTACCCAGTCGCTGCCCCACATTCCACGCACAGATTTGTAGTCGCGGAATGCGATCTGGATACCGTACATCGGTACATATTTATAGATGATTGTCAGGATCAGCGGAATCGACAGCATTACGTACAACTGCCAATGGTCACCCATGCGTTCCCAAACTGATTTCTGTTTTGTCTGAGCGGGCGCTCTTTTTGAACTAGCCATATAATCTCTCCTTCCTTTTATATACCGGAAACGTATTTCTACTGATCCGGCAGGATTCATCTTTTGCAGTCAGACCGGCCGTTCTTTCTGCATAACGTCCATCACCATGGTTTTCGTGAAACGTTATATATATTTCTCTAACATATTACCATCACAAAATTTGTTTTACAAGCTTTTCATCTCAAAAAATAGGCAATTCTTATATTTTTGTTAAAAATATATAAAGCAAAACTAAGCATTTTGTATATTAGTTCTTCATATAACGTTTCATGAAATTTATATATTTTTGTGAAATTATTCTTTACAAATCCATGAAATCATATTATAATAATTTCACGGAACAAAGAAACGAGGTATTTATTATGCGTAAGAAAAATTCTAATCCCACGATGAAAGATGTTGCGCTGGAAGCCGGCGTCGCGCTGGGAACCGTATCCAAAGTGATCAACGGGTTACCCGTCGGCGAATCCTACCGCCTTCGTGTGGAAGAAGCTATCCGGAAGCTTGATTACCATGTAAATAGTTACGCACGAGGGTTGAAAGCCAACAAGACCTATACCGTCGCATTACTGATCCCCAATACATCCAATCCTTTTTTTGCTAAGCTCGTGCATCACATCAACACTTCTCTTATAAAGAGGAATTACCGGATGCTCTTGTGTACCACCGACTATGATTCCAGAATGGAGCAGGAATATCTCAAAATAGCAAAACAGAATAAGGTGGATGGTATCATCGGTCTTACCTACAACCCGGAACTGCATCCGGACGAGACTATTCCCTTTGTATCCATCGACCGCCCCATGGGAGCGCGTATCCCCTGTGTCGCAAGCGACAATTTCGCCGGCGGTCAGATGGCCGTGGAGAAGCTGGCAGATTTAGGCTGCAGGAACGTAGCCTTTCTGCGCGTAGGCTCTTCCCTTGACAGCGAACCCAACAAACGGAAGGCTGGTTTTGAGAACGGCTGCCTTGTAAGAGGTCTCTCCTTCTCTGAGAAGATCCTGCAGGACGATGAACCTCTAAGTGAATTTGAAGATTTCTTAAAAGAACATTTTTCTAACGGAAAACTAGAATTCGACGGGCTATTCTGTGTGACTGACTATATCGCCTACGAGGTGATCAAGATACTGGGCAGAATGAACCTGCGGGTACCACAGGATGTCCAGGTCATCGGCTTTGACGGCGTACAGATATTCGGAGACGGCGATTACTTCTGTTCTACAATCGTACAGCCGTCCCAGGACATTGCGGAGATGTGCGTAGAGCTTCTGCTGCAGGAGAACATGTCCACCAAGCCGCCCCTGGTCTGTCTCCCTGTATCCTATGCATATGGCGGCACCACAAGAGAAACTCAGGTGTAATGACGGCATACTCAGCGCAGTTCGTCCTAAGGAGTTCCTAAGCTGAATGCGTCAATACACCAAAGATCACATTATCATATTAAGAAAGGAAAGGACTGCCAATGAAAAACTGGTGGTATTATCACAAATGGTATGTCATCTGCGGGATCGTCCTGTTTTTCGCCGCCATAGACATCATCGGTAATAACCTTGGATGGTTCAAGGATACGCCGGATCTTCAGATTGCATATATCGGGGACGCTCCCCTGCCGGAAGACACAGCCGCTTCCATAGAAGATACCTTCGTCTCTCTGGCAGAGGATTACAACCACGACGGAAAGGTACTGGTAAAGATCAATCAGTTTGTCAGCGGCGCTTCCGTGGGCGATGCCGAAAGTCTTTCCTATCAGCAGGCGTCCGAGATCGCTCTGATCGGGGACATTGAAGACTGTACAAGCTATTTCTTTCTGATGGAGGATCCGGGAAAGGTCCAGAGAGAGTTCCAGGTACTGGCCATGCCCGACGGAAGCTGCCCGGACGAATATGATTATTCCGCAGAGGGCAAAGCCATCCCGTGGGATCACGGCCTGTATCTTGGAAGGCGGTGCTTTTATAACGAAAAGCGGGTTCCTTATGCTGATGAGTGCAGTAAGATCTGGGATGCATTCAGTAAGAATACGTAATAAGGTACAGGAGGCTAAGATAAAATGCAGAACAAATATCAGAATCAGATGAAAAAAACAACTATATTATTTACCTGTCTGCTCTTATTTATTACAGGCTGTTCCTCTGCGCCGCAAAACGCCAAAGACAATACGGACGGACAGACAGAGGTAGGCCCTGTCATGACCGTCGAAGCGCCAAAGGAATTAACCCTTCTTGATAATAAAGACGTGCTCGCTGCAGACGGATTATATTATGCCACATGGGTGACCGGCAATTCGGTCAAATACGAAAACAGCGACGGAGATACCGTAGATCTCTATGATGCCCAGTTATATCTCCTGGCAAGCGAGACAAAAGACGAAAAAGAGGCAGAAAAAAACCGTCAGGCATGGCTTGCTTCCGCCGAAGACAATTACAGAATACAGACCACGGATACCATCACCTGCAACGGCCAGTCCTACACCCTTATCTCCTATGACTGCGTCAGCGAAGACTCTCCCTATGACCACGGAGTATCCGCACTGGGGGTATGCGGCGCAAACGCGGTATGCGCGGAGCTGACCTGCACCGAAAACTATGAAGGGGACCTGACCGTACTGCTGACAGACTTTTTAGACAACTGCCAATATATTCAATGACCCACACAGCATTGATCAGCCAAAAACACTTAGGAGGGAACGATTATGGCTTTCTTATTTGGGCAAACCCAATTCACATCAAACGGACATCGTCTGACCGGTTTTGCGCGATATACCGAAGTTCTGGAACGGAATATCCGAAAATTCCTGTTCACAAATCTGATAACGCTTCTCGGCTTCCTGCCTTTCGTTACAGGAGCCGCTTATGCCATCCTCTCTTCCAGCCTGGTGGTCATGATCCTTGCCGGGATCATCGGCGGGATCTTTGCCGGTCCCGCCCTGTCCTGCATGCATGACGCCGCCTTCCGCGGCCTCCGGGATGTGAAGCCACGATGCTTTCACGATTATGCACATGCCTGGAAACAGAACTGGCGGCAGTCCATTCTGCCCGGTATCTTATTCTGCCTCCTCCTTGGTTTTGATATCTTTATGGCCATGCTGTTCTGGTGGTCTGCTTCTTTTCCGGGATGGGGGACCATCGCCCTCTATCTGTTCAGCATCCTGATCGTCACTATGTGGTTCTCCGTTATGTGGCCTCAGGTTGTTCTGTTTGATCAATCCTTCTGCCAGAGCGCAAAGAACTGCCTCTTATTCATGCTGCAGTATTTCCCCAGAGTCTTTGGCGCCGCACTGTTACAACTGCTTTACTGGATCGCCCTAGCCCTCTTCCTTCCGTGGTCCGTGGTTCTTCTGCCTCTTACCGGATTCTGGTTCATCTTATATACCGTAGATTTCTTACTCTACAACACTTTGAACAGCAGCTTCCATATCGAAGAACTGATCGCCGACGCTTATCCTGAGCAGATTCCGCTCTACGAGGATGACGAAGCATGGATACGGAGAAAACAACAGGAGGAACAGGAGGAAAAATCACGTTCGCATACGTCATAAAGACCATCAGGATCTTCACATCCCGGCGAAGTTCACGGACCATATTGAAGATCTTGTCCGTCGTCACGCCCCC
>Ga0137308_102586_pt1 | contig 11511 bp, 11 predicted proteins | sample Inofrocosms_June_FD_97181 | JGI IMG/M metagenome (GOLD analysis project Ga0137308, IMG submission 97181) | Mouse cecal microbial communities from Vienna, Austria - N-Acetylneuraminic and N-Acetylglucosamine D2O microcosms_June | ecosystem: Host-associated > Mammals > Digestive system > Large...
TTTCCCTTGCGATACATTCAGTGATGTGCATACGGTGTCTGGTAAGACGCTGCAGGGCGAGGTATTGGGAACCACGCCATGGTTTGATTGCAATACGTCCTACACGGGCAAAATCAGCAATCACATAGGAATCAATGCCATCGTTCTTTCCGATGTCATTGAAGGACTTCTTGTAGTTCTTGACTTCCTTTGGATTAAGACAGTAAACCCTGACAGAAAATGGCGCAAGCAGGCCACTGGCAGAAAGATAATTAGCCAGATGGACACCATAGAAACCAGTGGATTCCATACCGATAATAACGTATTTGAACTGATGGTTATGCTCTAACACATCAGAGATCATCTGTTCCATAAGAACTGCACCTTCCTGAGTGTTTTCTACGGGTTTCATCCTGATGTAGAACTTCTCATTGAAATCAAGTGCAGAAATAACATGAATACGGGATGCAATGTCAATCCCAACAAACAGTGTTGAGAGGTAATCAATAGGTTCTTTCACGGATTATCACCACCTTTCAATAAAAATGAAGAAGAGTAATCATGGCTTATCCCAGATCACTACGCCGCCCTAAACCTCGCGTTATGAGCATTGCCCGGCAGAAATACCCTGCTGGTGGCTAGATACCAGGATGCAGCATTTGTGTAATAAGTCTTAGCGTAGCGTTAGGGCTGCAGGCTTTCTTGGCAATAGCAGAAGCTTTGCTGGAGCGATAAAGCAGTAACCATAGCTACAGTTCTTATGAAGCTTATTGTAACATCTGGGGCCATGACTATAAAGTAACTTATTAACCAATAGACAGAGAATGGATGAGCCAGCATGATTGAAGAAGAATCTTCGGAAAGGATGTTTAGAATTATCCTTCTGTCTAATCAAAAAAGAATAAGTCTGTAAGCTGTTTTTCTTGCTTACAAACTTATTATACGAGGAGCATTGATTTATGAATTATGTGTACCCGGCTGTTTTCTATGAGGAAGATGGCAAAATATCAGTCATTTTCCCCGATTTGGGAAACCTCGCAACTTTTGGGGATAATGTGGCGGACGCAATGCGTATGGCTCAAGATGCCTGCGGCCTGCATCTGTTTACTGCCCTACGTGACGGTGAGCCCCTCCCGGCTTCCAGTCCATTAAGTGAAATTAATCCTGCTGCCATCCTGAAAGATTTTGAAATGGAATCTGCTGCCGATAGTGCTTTCGTCAATATGGTACTGGTGGACATGACTGAATATGCAAGGCAGCACAGTGACAAAGCAGTAAAAAAGACTTTAAGCATCCCCATGTGGCTGAATACTCTTTGTGAGGAAAAAAGCATCAACTTTTCAAAAGTATTGCAGGATGCTTTATTGACAAAAGTACAATCACTATGACTGGCAGCAATGCGATAAAAGCTTTTTTATTCTATAGGAGAGATACTTTCACGCTTTAGCGTGACAAGGTCTTTCCTATAAAATAAAAAAACGCCCCTGACGCCCGCTAACGTACAAAGGGCGGTTTTCTCTGTCTATTCATGTTTAAGTCTATTTTCTTCCTTTATCCCCATCCCCTTATTTCCTGCCCCTGCGCCATTTGCAAGGAACCCGCAAACGGGATGCTTCCTGCCGCTTATTCACCGTCAGTATAATACTTGTCCCATTTGAGGTTTTCAATGGCAATTTTTGTTCCGGCAGTGCCGTCCCACTGGACGCAGAATCCATTTGCCTTTAACTCGTCAGCAATTATCTGCCCAATCTCCTCAGCAGTCGGTTTTTCAAAGTAATTGCCAAAGGAAAGATAAAGCATTGTGGTATCCTCATGTAAAATATGCCCTAAATCCTGTTCTGTATAAAAGCAGCAGCCAACAATTTTTTCTCCATTCCGTTCCATCCAGCCAGCCGCTTCATTACAATCCGCAAATCCGTCTGATTGGGTGTACCCTGCATAATGCAATGCCACAATCCCATGTTTCTTCAGAGAATGGAAAGCCGAGTCTAATTTTAAAAAATTTTCCTGGTTACCTGTATTTTGAAACTCTTTGCGGTATGCTTTAACAATTTCAATTAACTCGTCTTGTGTGATATTTTCACATTCGTTGCTGTAAAAATCCTCCATGTATTCCGCACATTCCATAGAAAGCGTATCGTCTGAACAAAAGCCTGCCCTGATATGGCCGATTATCATTTCCTCTAATTCATCTGCACAGCATTCATCTTCTATTTTGCTTTTCCATTCCATAACAGTTTTTCCTCCTTGCATAAGAAGTTTGGGTTAGTTACTAGTGTACTGCAATCATGTTCTTTTTACCGGAAAACCTTATTCCGCTGGGACTGGCAGCCCCATATAATCCCCTGTCTTACTTTTCAATATAAACCACAGGCAGCCTGTGAAACTCTATGCCTGCATTGCTGCACAGCCCATAAAAATCACCGTCCCTGCCAGTTTCCTTCCATTTGAAATAAATATGGTACAATTCCACATAATAGCCAAATTCTGCAGCAAGCGATGGATCCACCGGCTTTTCCGCCAGGACCTTCCTTGCGGTATGGACAATTTCTTCAAATTCCGTCCGCCCAATCAGGCAGCCATCCGGGAAATGGTGCTGCCCCCACCACAGCCTGTCAATCTGCGCGCCAAAATACAGATCCACCGTCTGCTGGTCGCATTGCACATGTGCGTATGCCCGTTCCAGAATATGGTATGGATTTTGTTTGCATCCCGGGTCATGTGGTTTCCAGTAATCACCAAAAATCTGATATGCCCAACGCATCTGCGGCATCCTGTTTTTTTCGCATTCTTGGGCCAGATATCTGTTGAGCAGCTCCGTAAGCTGAAATGGCAAATTGGTATCCGGAAACTTCTCCTCATCTATGCATTCTTTACAAAACCGGAATAAGATACGGTCCATTTCATGTTTGGGAACCTCCTCTTTCAGCCGTCCGGTAAACCCAAAAAGAAAACGGTTGGCTTGCTTTTTCAGCCCCTTGCTGCGCATATCCCATGAAGTGGTGTCTATTGTCATCGTTCACACTTCCCAACAGTTTTATTATATCTGTTTTCCAGGATGGATTCAACCGATTACTCCTCATTTTAGGTGGGGAAAACCAAATTTATTTCCGCGAGCAATGAGCCAAGCAGCCGCGCTTGCGCGGATATTTGGCGAATGCCGCGAGGGTAAGTGCCCTGCGGGTGCAAATACCCCGCCCCTTGGGGCGGAAAGAACAAGCCAGGCCATGCCCCGTAGCTTGCTGCGTGGTATTTGACTATCTATTGACATTGTTACAGAAACCAAATATAATAGAAATGTTACTAATAGTAATATATAGGAGAACATCATGGATAACATTATACTTGGTCTTTTGCTATTGAGCAGCAGAACGATTTATCAATTACGTGAAAGAATAGATAAGGGGCTTAATATGATGTACAGCAGCAGCACGGGAAGTATACAGGCTGCTATAAAGAAATTGCTTAATTGCGGATATATTCAATATGAAGAAACCGTTGAAAATGGAAAATATAAAAAGATTTACTCCATAACTGAAAGTGGGAAACAGCGTTTTACCGAGTGGATAACTACACCATTGAATGCACAGGGTATCAAAAATCCTGAATTGGCAAAATTGTATTTTATGGGCTTCTCAACGCAAGAAAAACGTGTGGCAGGGTTACAAGAGCACATTACACAGTTAAAAAGGCAGTATGATGCATTAACTGCCATTTGTAAAGAAGCGGAAAATGTAATAGTTCCTGATGAAAACAAGGATATTCTCTATTATCAGTTTGCCGCTGCTCAATATGGCAAAGATTTTATGGAATTTAATATCAAGTGGTATCAAAAACTTCTGGATGAAATAAGAGGAGGAAAGCTATGAAAGCAATGAAGTTGCCTAACTCACCAATTACATATTTTATCAGCGGAACAGGGCACACCGAATGGGTACTTTTTATTCATGCCGCTTTTGCCAACCATAACATGTTCAAAGCACAATTTGCGTATTTTCGGAATAAATATAATATTCTGGCGATTGATATTATCGGCCACGGGCAGTCAACGGATACCCAAAAAGGTGACAGCATTGATAAGACGGCAGACTGGATATCTGATATCTTAAAGGTAGAAAATATTGGAAAAATACATATTGTCGGTGTTTCATTGGGAGCAGTACTGGCGCAGGATTTTGCTAACCATTATCCAAACTCCGTATGCTCATTGGCCTGTTTCGGAGGATATGACATCAATAATTTTGATATTAACATGCAAAAGAAAAATGGTGCGAAACAGATGCTGATGATGCTGAGGGCTCTCTTTTCGGTCAAATGGTTTGCAAAAGAAAATAAGAAAATTTCTGCCCATACGATACAGGCGCAAAATGAGTTTTTTGATATGAACATACTTTTCCCAAAAAAGTCATTTATGTTCCTGGCAACGCTCAACAGTATGGTAAATAAGCATCAGACCGGAAAACGAAAGTATCCCTTATTGATCGGATGCGGAAACTTTGATATTCCAATGGAATTAGAGGCCATAAAGCAATGGAAAATAAACGAGCCAACTTGCAGGGCAGTTATTTTTGAACATGCAGGGCACTGTGTTAATATGGACGTGCCGCAGGAATTCAATAAAACTATGGAAGATTTTTGGGCAAGTGCAGAGGATATGGAACCCACACTTGCAGAAAGTCAAATACCCCGCCCCAAGGGGCGGGATATCTGACCTTCGCGGCATTCGCCAAATATCCGCGCGAGCGCGGCTGCTTGGCTCATTGCTCGCGGGAACCGCCGCTACGGACCACACCATAACGGCGGTTTCCGCCTTGATTGGCGTTCATAAATTTTACATATATAAAGCACGGCCTATGCCGTGCTAGAGCGTGTCTGAAAATTCATTCCTACAATTTCCAAACACGCTCTAGGCGTGACCGCTTTAACAGTGCTTTCTGTCATTAGAAATCCCTATATATATGGTATATACTGCAAAAAAATAGCAAACATAAAAAAACATAAAACATACCGCAAAACAGGCAGCCGATACCAAAAGAATATTGTGCATGGCAGCAGGCAATAGCAAGTTTAATTTTAGATTTACCAATGGAATGCTAAAAAGCAAAATGAAAAGCGCCATAAACATCGGCATAAGCAAGTTACATGCAATCTGTTTTTTTACTAATTCCTTTATTTGCTTACTGCTTTTTCCAATATAAGACATGACCTTAATGCCTTTGGATTCCCGCTTTAATTCCACAATCTGCTGCAAGGACAAAACCGAAAAATATATAACAATAAAAATAAGGCAAAGGCTGATCTGCAAAACTCCCATCCATTGTTGGCTATCTATATTAAATAAATCAGTGCCCGGATGAAGCATAATTACCCCGCAAAAAAACGACATCGCTGAAAATAATAAGCATATGCACAAAGTAATATTAATTACAGCACTTGTTTTTAAACTTGAAGTTATCTGCCCAATCATATAAAGCCGGTTCTTATGATATAGAAAATTGGGCTTTTCCTGCCTTATTGCATATAAATACCCAAATAGCCATTTGTAAAAAATAAAAATCGAACCCAATAAAGGAATTACAATAATTGATATAATTGGGGAAGCAATATATTCGGGTAAAAATACTATTGCGACTAAAAGCCCTGTTAAACATAATAAATCAATCATAAAGGCTATTCCCCATCCTTTATAGGTGCTGCCGTTTCCGCTTTTTTGGTTACGGTCTTTTTCGTAAACCAACTCCCGTATTTGCAATTTATCAATCATGCGCTTTTTACGAAATGCACCAAGGCATTCAGCCAAACAAAAACAGAAAAATGTCTGCAATATACTCCATCCAAAAAGTGACATATTTATTTCATTTTCTTTATGCAATACTGCAATGCAAAGGGCAGCAGATATACCAAACCCAATCAGCACCCCTGCTATAAAGCAGGCAGCCCCTATTATTAGAAACTCGCATAGAAACATATAAGACAATTTACTTTTTTCCATGCCCAGCAGTAAGTAGTTGGCAAATTCTTTTGCACGTTGTTTCAACATGAAGGAATCAATGTATCTGACTAATATCACCAGAAATACAGTTATTAAAATTGGTAAAGAAATTGTTTGGAAACCAACTTGCTTTCCTACAATGGCAATACAGTTGGATACTTCCATAATTGATAATAAAGTTGTCATTGTTGTAATATATAAAAGGTAATTTACGATAGAACGCTTTGCATTACGAATTGATAGTTTAAAGTACATGATTTTCATCCTCCGCAATCCATGCCATCTTTTCCAAAATACTTGAAAAAAAAGCCTGTCTGCTTTCTTGTTTCCGGTTCAGCACTGTTTTTATCTTTCCGTCTTTCATAAACAAAATTTTGTCACAGTAACTGGCTGACAGGATATCATGTGTAACCATTAAAATCGTCGCCCCATAATCATTACGTAGCATAGTAAAAGTATCTAAAAGCTGTTTGGCGGCATTGGAATCTAAAGCTCCTGTTGGCTCGTCAGCAAGTATTATGTCTGGATTTACTGAAACTGCCCTTGCGCAGGCACATCGTTGTCTTTGTCCACCCGATACTTCATAAGGAAATTTATCCAATATGGTGGATATATCAAGCCTTTCCGATAAATTAAGAACAGTTTCTTTAACCTTATTCTTCGGAATTTCCTTTACTGTCAAAGCTAAAGCGATATTCTCGTAAATTGTCAATGTTTCAAGTAAATTATATTCCTGAAAAATAAACCCTAAATGCTCCCTCCGGAACTTTGCTTTATCTATTTCAGATAACCCTACAATGTCCTGTCCATTAATTTCAATCGCCCCATTTGTTGGCGTATCTATCGTTGCAATTAGGTTCAGCAGAGTTGTCTTTCCAGAACCGGATGCTCCCATAATACCCACAAAGCTTCCATATGGAACTTGAAAGCTAACGCTATCTATGGCTAAGGTGGATGTATTTTCTGTGTTATAGATTTTTGAAACATCCCGCACTTCTAATACATTCTTAGCCCCCATGCCGTCTTCTCTTAATTCCCATTCATCATTCCCCAGCCAGCTTGTGATAACTTCCAAAAGTACCTCCTCTGTTTTTTCTTTCAGATTTTCTTCTGGAATACGTTCTCCCGCTAATAATTCATTTAATGTAATCTCCAAAAGACTGCATAAAGGCATAAACAAAGATAAGTCTGGCATAGACCTGCCTGTTTCCCATTTGGATACAGCTTTATCTGTAATTCCCAATTTTTCCCCGAGTTGATTTTGTGTCCATCCTTTTGCCTTACGGCAATCAGAAATGAATGCACCTATCTTTATTTGATTCATTACAAATCCTCCTTCCAACAATTTATTCCCTCTTAGATTATTCTATGTTAACAGTATATCAGCAACTAGCAGAGCAATCAATCACATTTTCCCTAATCACTTTTCAACACCATCCACAGGAGATTTTTACTCAACAATTGCCCAAAGCTGTAATTTTCACCTTTAAAATTATTTCTCATGGGGCTGATACTCATTTCTTTTACCTTGAGCATTTTTACATCAGTAAACCATTCTTCAAACCATTCGCTTAAGGTTCATCTGTGTCCTTTTGTAATCAAGATTGTTCCTCGCCTGCTGAAAAATACCCCCCTGCCTTTCAGGTATGTATCAGCCGAACACAAAACATATCCTATTGACTTTTCGCTCTTTCCACATTATAATATATTACATTAGTAATATTTTAGGAGGTGTCTGTGAATGAAAGATTTGCCCCAAATCTCAGAAGCTGAATTTGAAGTTATGAAAATTATATGGAAATATGCCCCAATCAGCACAAATGAAATAACGGACCGATTGGTGAAAACTACAACATGGAGTCCTAAAACAATACAGACATTGATAAAACGCTTAGTGACCAAAGGCGTTCTATCATACGAAAAACAAAGCCGGATGTTTGTCTATACGCCATTGGTAGACGAAGCTGAATATATAGGGCAGGAAAGCAACACTTTTCTCAACCGTTTTTATGACGGCAATATTACTGCTATGCTCTCCGCCTATATTAACAATGACAAGCTGTCCGAAGATGAAATTGATGAACTCCGCTCTCTTCTTTCCAAAAATTAAGAAAAGGGGGAAACCGCTGTGGCAGAATTTATGATTCAGTTTTTCATATGCAACATTTTTATCAGCATTATTATCGGAATACTCCTGCTTGCCAAACGTTTGTTAAAAAATAGCCTGACCAGCCGGATGCAGTATAATTTATGGTATTTATTGCTTAGCTTATTGGCTGTTCCCTTTATTCCGGTTCAGCCAATCCGCTTCCTGCAAATTTTCGCATGGTTCGGGAGCTTTAAAAATGCATCCTCATCCCCCATTGGAGATATGATCAATGAGACTGCTCCCACAAACCAGTCTGTTACTGCAAATTGGATGAACGATTTCAGTATATCCGTAAGCAGAAGAACGCCTTCCACAATCGGTTTGATACTGTTTATCTTATGGTGCATAGGTATTTTTATCATGATATTGTTAATTACAAAATCAATGCTCCGTTTTCACAATATGAAAAACTCTGCGCTGCCATTGCAGAATCCGGCTGTACGCACACTGTATTATGAATGTTTAGATGAAATGCATATAAAAAAGCCTATTCCTATTTACAGTACGGCATTTTTGAAATCGCCTATCATTGCCGGATTATTGAAACCGTGTATTTATATGCCGATCCATCTGATTTCAGACTATAATGCAAACGATATAAAATATATGCTGATGCACGAGCTTGGGCATTACAAACACAAAGATGCACTGGCAAATTATCTCATGAATATAATCGGCGTCTTATACTGGTTCCATCCGCTTGTATGGTATTCACTGAAAGAAATGAAAAACGACCGGGAGGTCGCCTGTGACACTTCCGTATTAAAACTGCTGGATGAAGGGGACTATGAAGATTACGGAAATACATTGATTAACTTTGCAGAAAAAGTGTCGCTTACGCCATTTCCTTTTTCAACCGGAATCAGCGGAAACATGAAGCAAATGCAAAAACGGATTTTTAATATTGCAAATTATCATCCGGCTTCTTTCCGGAAAACTTTGCATAGCGCCGCCTTATATATCATCATTGCTTTTTTGCTTTTAGGAACTGCCCCGTTCCTGTCTACACAGGCTTCGGAAAATAACCGCTACTACTTTAATGAAACGAACCATACTGTTACATATATTGACTTAAACGATGCTTTTGAGGGATATAATGGCAGCTTTGTGTTATACGATGCAGCCGAAGATTCATGGCAGATTTATAATAAAGAATATGCCACCGCACGTATATCCCCTGCTTCCACCTTTAAAATATACAGTGCTTTATTCAGTCTGGAATCCGGAATTATATCCCCTGAACAATCGTTGATTCCTTGGAATGGGCAGAACTATATGTATGACCTATGGAACGCTGACCAAACTTTAGAGTCTGCTATGCAAAATTCCGTCACATGGTATTTTCAGGCACTTGACCAGCAATCCAGTTTGCCCTCCATAAAAGAGTATGTTAAGGAAATAGGCTATGGCAACCAGCTTGTTGAAGGCGATATATCCTCTTACTGGATCAATTCGGCACTGAAAATATCGCCTGTTGAACAGGTCGAAATGCTGACAAAATTATATTACAACCAGTTCGGATTTACACCGGAAAACATCAAAGCCGTCAAAGATTCCATCCGTCTTTATTCTATGGATGAAGGCATTCTTTCCGGAAAGACAGGCACGGAAGAAATAGATGGGCTTAATACCTCCGGCTGGTTCATTGGATATGTGGAAAGGGACAATCACACCTACTTCTTTGCCACAAATATCCAAAGCGACAAACTCGCTTCAGGCCCTCTTGCCACGGAACTTACTTTTTCTATCCTATCTGATTTAAACTTATGGAATACCTATCAGGAATGAGGGGCGGACAACTCCTCATTCTTTTCTGAAGGAGAGATACTTTCACGCTTTAGCGTGACAAGGTCTTTCCTATAGAATAAAAAAGAGCGGGCAATTTTTGAAGCTGCCCGCTTAAGAACAAGTGAAAATTTATTGTGCGCTGATATTTTCAACAATAGACATTCTCTGCAATCGCTTTGCTGGTTCTTGAACCGCTAAAAGAGAAGTAAACAGAACAATAGCAATTAATAGAACCCGAAGTTGGCGTACATTCCCAGGTAATGCGAATTATTCCACCCGGTTCTGTATGGTCTAAAGCATTTTTAACAAGATTTCCAATCGCTTCACTTGTCCAGCCCATATCACAAATAATTGTTTGATTTGGTGTTCCTTTTACAATTATCTGCTTATTTTCATATGCTGCCCTTGTCTTTAGGGCGGTTCCGATTTTTTTGAAAACTCCCTTACCGTATCGGCATTATCCGGTTCAGTTTCTATAATTTCCTGATACATCATCAATGCTGCTAACGGAGTCTTTAATTGATGTGAAATATCTGAAATTGTGTTTTTCAAAAATTCTTTTGTCTTATGATCTGTTTCGTTTTTTGCTTGCAGCATAGTAGCAAGCTGTTCAACAGCAGCAAATAAATAATAAATATCTCCCTCGCTGTCTTGCGGTAAATGACAAGAGTAATCGTTGTTAATATAACTGTCTATGATTTTTTCTGCCCGCTGGTATAATTTTTTCCTCGTCTGCAAGAAGAAAAAAATCCCAAAACAAAGAACTGCGGTTAAGCCAATACATCCTCCAAACATCATGGACAAAAAATGATATTGGAATTGAGAAAAGTAGGGAAGTTTGAGAAAACCATGCCGCCACCCCCAAGAACAAAACAACATATATGATAATGAAAAGAGAAAAGTTTTTAATCTGCCTGTCACGAAATATGCTCATACGCACACCTCTTTCCATTGATAGCCAAATCCCCGGACTGTGATTAAGTGTTGTGGGTGTGAAGCGTCAGTTTCTACTTTTTCACGAAGCCGCCGGATATAAACCGATAAAGTATTGTCATCAACAAAATTTCCTGTCCCATCCCATAAATCATTTAGAATAATATCCCTTGAAACAATACGGTTCGCATTTCGCACTAACAGACAAAGCAAACGGTATTCCACATATGTCAATTCTAATAATATTCCATTCAATAATACACGGCTTCCTAACAGGTCAATAGAAATATCTCCACATTTCAAAGTATTTGTGTTATCTTGTGCAGATACCCCCGCACGGCGCAATAACGCACGAATACGGGAGCATAGCTCTCCCAATTTAAAGGGTTTTGTAACATAATCATCTCCACCACAGTCTAAGCCCCGTATTACATTGACTTCTTCATCAGACGCAGTAAGGAAGATAATTGGAATTTGTGCGTTTTGTTTTCTAACTTTTTCGCAAACCTCAAATCCCGTTCCGTCGGGTAGAGTAACGTCAAGAATTAACAAATCGTACCTTCCTATTTCTTTTAAGCATATCATTGCTTCTTCAACTATCGGCTATGCCTATGGCACATCTATGACAGCGGAACTGGCAGTGAAAGCGGTAGAGAATGCCTGCCTGAAC
>Ga0137308_102587_pt1 | contig 11508 bp, 11 predicted proteins | sample Inofrocosms_June_FD_97181 | JGI IMG/M metagenome (GOLD analysis project Ga0137308, IMG submission 97181) | Mouse cecal microbial communities from Vienna, Austria - N-Acetylneuraminic and N-Acetylglucosamine D2O microcosms_June | ecosystem: Host-associated > Mammals > Digestive system > Large...
GAACGGTAAAAGCTTTTTACTACCCCCTCTATGGGGAGGAGAGATATTCACAGCGATTACACTTTAATACTAATACTAATAACCATTTTGACACAAGATAAAATCATAGTCAAAATGGTTATTACACCTGAAACACTGTTAACCAATTAAAAACCATTTTTCCAATTTTTAATTGGTTAACAGTATAATTCCCGATCAAAGTATAGACAAATTTTGTTGCCGATCGGGAATTAGTATAATACCGATCTTTAATCAAGTGCCAGACTTGATTAAAGATTGTGCTATAAGCACTTGTTAACCGATAAAAACACTTTCAAACTTTACAATCAGTAAATAGAGTTACAATTACCCCACGCTGTAAATCTTATCCGCTTCAACCACCAGTCCCGGTTCCATCGCTCCGGGAATCTGATTTGAGCCGTCGGTGAAAATAATCAGAACATTGTCCCATGATTCGTCAAAGGTATAGGAATAAAGTCCGTCTTCACCAAGCTCACAGGGAACGCCGGGCCACGGGGCTGCCTGTTTTACCGTACCGGTGCTCTCGTCATAAACATAGGCGCTGATTGTGTCCTTCCAGTCGTCGGGCTTACGGAAATATACCGTTGTGCCCGATTCAACGCTGCGCTTGCCCTGAACGGTAAAGTAAAAACTCATGACGGATAAAACATTGCCGCTTCCGTCCTCCGATTTGAGTGTCAGCTTTAAGGGCTTTCCGTTTTCGGCACCGCTTCCTATTTCCAGCTTGTCGCCGTCGCTGAAGGGCTTATACTCGCCGCCGTCTACGGAAAAGAAGGTCTTTCCCGCGTTTTCCGCCCTTAATGTCACGGTTACAGGCTCATTTTCGGTAAGAATAAAACCTTCGGTATCCACAGACATTGCTCCCAAACGATCCTTTTCAACATACCCCTCGTTATAAAGAACAACCGCGCTTTCGGCAAAGACAAGCCCGCTCAGGACTCCGTTATCAACGGTAAATTCCGTTTCGCCGCTTATCCTGTCCACATATTTTCCGTCGGGAAGGGAAACGGCATTGCTGAGCGTATAGCTGTATCTTCCGCCGTTTACTATCACAAGACCCTTTGAGCCGCGTTCGATAAGGAGAACGCTTTCCTCCTCATCGGCGTTAAAAAGCTTTTCCGTTTCCCCCTTCATGGCGGTTCTGAAACGGTTTACTTCCGTCACGGTATCGTCCTTGTAAAAGGGATTGCCCATAGCGCCTATATGATTCATGGTGCCCCACATATTGCCCGACGTATTGCCGTAAGGTCTGTCAAAAAACAGGGGTGTGCCCTTTTCTCTTGCGGCAATTACAGCCCAGCCCAATATTACCTGCTTATCGGAAAGGGAGCCCGACGTGCCGTCGTTACAGTAATTATCGTGGGATTCTACCCATGTGACCGCAGTGGGATCCTCCGTATTGATTTTAAGGTCGGTGAGGGATGCGGCGTTCAGCTTTCGGGAGGATATGGCGTTTCTTACCGCCTCGCCGTATGCGCTGGCTGTGGTTCCGCCCACCGCTTTCTGGTATTCCTCAATCTTTTCCCCGTCTCCCTGAAGCACTTCTCCGTAGTTGAAAATACGGTCGGCTTCATCTATCTCGTTGGTTACCCTTTCCCAGAAATTGTTTTTTTCGGAATTAGGGTCGGTAGGGTCGGTGGGAAGACCTATGTGCTTGGCGGTGTCGTACCTGAAGCCGTCGGCGCCGCAGGCAATGCAATCGTTGAGATATTTTATGAAATAATCCTGAAAATCCTTGTTTTCGGTATTTACGTCAGGGAGGCCTCCCATCTGGCCGGTGGTGCATTCAAGGCGGTCGGACCAGTTGACGATTTCATTTTTTCCGTTGGCGTGATAAAGCTTATCCAGACCGCCTACCGCGTCGATAAGTCCCTGACCCACGCTTTCAAGATCGGGGGTAGTATGATTGGGTACCACGTCCACTATCACCTTTATGCCATACCTGTGCGCTTCCTCGCACATTGCGGCAAACTCTTCCCTCGTACCCAACTGATAGTTGCCGATGGTCCAGTCGGTGGGCTGATAGTGATAATACCACTTTCCCTCACCGTTAAGCTGCATTCCGCCGTTTCCTCCAACCACACACGCGTTTACGGGAGATGTCTGAATCGCCGTAAAGCCGGCGTAAGCTATGTCCCGCATACTTTCTTTTATGGTATTGAAGGATTGGCACCATGCGTGAAAAATAACGCCGTCCGTGATTTCCGAAACCGCTTTTCCGTCCGCGCCTTCGTTATTACCGTTTCCTACCGAGCATGCGGACGAGGAGAGGGCTATTATAAGCGCCGTCGTCAAAGCCGCTGCCGAGCTGAAGAATTTTTTCATTGAGCTTTTCATGATGTCCTCCGTTTTATTGATGACAAGCCGTGAATCCGTCTACATAGAAATGGTGCGTGTAATATTAATGGATCCTATAATATATTATACTTGTTTTAAAAAATTTTTCAATATATAAAATGCCATCCGGAAAAAAAATTTTTAAAAAGCCGAAACCTTAACGCCTTAAAAAGCGATATATAGGGTGAGAGAAAAAATCTCATACCAAAAATTTCGGAATGAAAGGAACTGTTATGAACAGTATTGAGGACAAGGACATTGTAGAAATGTTTTTGGCGCGAAACGAGAACGCCATTGCCGAAAGCAGAAAAAAATACGGCGCGAAGCTCCAAAGGATATCATATAACATAACCGCCGACCGCTCCGCCGCCGAAGAGGTGGAAAACGACACTTATTTTACGGCATGGAAAAGTATCCCACCAAAGGAGCCGTATACTTATTTTTATGCTTTTCTGGCGAGAATAGCGCGGAATATTTCGCTGAGCATTTGCCGCAGCAGAAGCAGGCTGAAAAGAAACGCCCATATTGTTGAGCTGTCAGAGGAAATGGAGCAGTGTATTCCATCGGACGAGAATATAGCGGACAAGCTGGACGGCGATATTTTAGCCGAAAAGATAAGCGGATTTCTGATGACGAAATCCGAAGAGAAACGCGGAATTTTTATGCGCCGCTATTGGTTTTTGGACTCGATGGAAAGCATATCCAAGCGCTTCGGTCTTAAGGAGAGCAATGTAAAAACCGTATTGTTCAGGCTCAGAAACGAGCTGAAAGAGTATCTTGAAAGAGAGGGTTACAATTTATGAGTTTAAACGGAGATAAAATGTTAGAGAAAATGTCCGATGTGGATGAAAGTCTGATAGTTGGAACGGACGAAGCCGGAAGGTCAAAAAAGCTTTTTCTTAAAGCCGGAATAATTACCGCGGCAGCCGCTGCGGCTGTTGCGGTTGGTCTTAACCTTATACCGCGTCAGATTGATTCAGGTCTTCCGGAGCTGCCTAAAATAGCCGTGTCGGAAAATATATTGCCCGGCGGAATGGGCTTCGAGGGTTTAAGCGCCTCTCTTGTGGAAAAGGAAAAGACCAATCTTTTGGGTCAGAATTTTAAAATAAGGGAAATGCCCGTGTATAAAACATATTCCGCCAATCCCGACATTGATAAAATAAAATCAAAGTTTAGAGAGATTGCGGATTATTTTAATCTGGATTATGACAATCTCGATATAACGGAAGATATTACCGACGAGGAGACACTCAGGGCGCAGTTTGAAGAAAACGGAGCTTCGGAGGAAGAGATAGAAAGCTTTTTGAAAATTTCGCGTATGAACACGCATATTTCGTCACGTCTGCGTGACGACAACGGCAAGTCGCTTATTTCAATAAGCATAAATGCCGTAATGGGAATTGATATATCCTTTTCCGTACCGGAAAACGACGATGAAAAATATTTCGGTACCGTGCTTCCTTCGGAATACCGTTTCGGTGACGATTCCACACCGGAAGAGCTTGAATCGGCGGGAAGATATCTGCTTGACAAATACGCCGATATTATTGATATGAAAAATCCCGAAGTACTTTCCGATCCAGATTATGACGGTTATGTAACATTCTACGAAAGAGGGGAAAACGACGCGGAGAGTATCGCCAACCAGAGCATAAAGACCGTAAGCTTCGGAGGAAGTAACAATAGGGTCGATATTATAAGAATAAACGACGGTTATAAATGCTGTGAAAAAATAGAGGACTATCCGATTATTACGGTGGATAAGGCAGCGGAGCTTCTCCAAAGCGGAAATTATCTGACGTCGGTTCCCTACGATTTAAAGGGAGATGAAGAAATCGGATTTGTCGAGTTGATTTACAGGTTTGGAATAGGATATGAGACGGCAATGCCTTTTTATCGGTTTCTTGTGCTTATTCCGGAGGAAGAATTTCAGAGGGACGAGAGGATTTACGGAGGGTATTATGTGCCTGCCGTAAGGGAGGAGTATTTGGAGAATATGCCGCCCGCGATATCGTTTAACGGAGGAATTATAAAAAAATAAAAACAAGGGGATTGCCTGAAAGCAGTCCCCTTGTTTTGCAAATCATACTAATCTTTACTCGGTTCCAATATGGCGTAATTTCCATCGTCTCGTTTGTAAACTACGTTGATTTCACCCGTGTCGCCGTTCTTAAACATAAAGAAATTGTGGTCAAGCATATTCATTTGCAAGATGGCTTCCTCTTCATTCATGGGGCGGAGGGTGAACTTTTTGCGCTTTATTATTTCGTAGCGGCTCTGTTCCTCTACGGTCTCGCTCTCCTGAATGTCAAAGGCGTTTGCCTTGAGCCTTTTTTCAACCTTGGTCTTGTTTTTTCTTATCTGACGGATTATTTTATCAACGCAGGCGTCGAGAGCGTCGTTCTTGTCTTTGGCTCTTTGCTCCGCACGGAAGATCAAATTTTCGTATTTAACGGTAAGCTCTATTATGATATCGTCTTTGAGAGTAGATACCGTAAGCTTTGCGTCGGCTTCGTCGCCGAAAAAGCGGTCAAGCTTCGTCAGCTTCTTGTCGGCGTACTCGTTAAAGGTCTGAGGAACCTGCATTTTCTTAGCTGTAATTTGTAATTTCATAACCTTTCCTCCTTTGATGTGAGAACATAAGTAAAATGTATTTGCAGTAGGTTTGTCCTCTTGTACATATTATAGCATAATTTTTAATAAAAAGCAATGCTTTTGCGCAAAATTAACAAAAAACAAAGGAGATAAATTTTGCCCGCATGCAGGGGAGGAAAATGGAAAGGGCTTTATGTTTTATAGTAATTCCCGATCAAAGTATAGACAAATTTTGTTGTCGATCGAAATTACATCCAAAGCAATACTTGCAAATCAATCCAAATTTTCGGTTTATTTATAGTATGATATGCAAATAGTATTAGTATTATGGCGATATTTACAATAAACAAAAAGAGACTGCCGCAAAACGCCAGTCTCGAAAAAACAAATACATCAGCTCTTTAAAGCTTTTTTACCGATATCCTTACGATAATGCGCCTTTTCAAAGGAAATTTCCCCAACTGCCGAATACGCGTTATCAAGCGCATTTTTTAAACTGTCGGCAATGGAAACCACTCCTAAAACCCTTCCTCCGGAGGTGAGGAATTTTCCGTTTTCAAGCTTTGTTCCCGCGTGATATACAAAAGCGTCCTTATTTTCCCGCTGTCCTTCTTTGTTAAGTCCGCTTATTTCTTTTCCGGTGTCGTATTTTTCGGGATAACCGCCGCTTGCCATAACCACGCAAGCGCAGGACTTACCGCTCCACTTTACGTCTAACGAATCAAGCTTTTCTTCCCATATCGCTTCCATAATATCCACAAGATCGGTTTCCAGCAAAGGAAGTACCACTTGTGCTTCAGGGTCTCCGAAACGGCAGTTGTATTCGATCACCTTGACACCGTTTGGGGTGAGCATTAAACCGAAGTACAGACAGCCCTTAAACGGCCTGCCCTCTTTTTCCATTGCCCTTACGGTGGGGAGGAAAATTTTCTCCATACACTCCTCCTGCTTTTCCGGAGTATACAAGGGATTTGGGGCAATGGTGCCCATTCCGCCCGTGTTCAGTCCTATGTCGTCATCTAAAGCACGCTTGTGATCCATGGAGCTAATCATCGGTTTTACTGTTTTTCCGTCGGTAAAAGCCAGAACGGTTACTTCCGGACCTGTAAGGTATTCCTCAATAACTATCTCGCTTCCGCTTTTTCCGAATTTTCCGTCAAGGAGCATTGATTTTACCGCGTTTTCCGCCTGCTCGAGGTTTTCCGCTATGATAACGCCCTTGCCCAATGCCAAGCCGTCGCACTTTATAACGGCGGGAAAGCTGTTTTTTTCTTTTATATAGGAGATTGCTTTTTCCGCGTCGGTAAAGGTTTCGTATTCGGCGGTGGGGATTCCGTATTTCTTCATAAGCGCTTTGGAAAACACCTTGCTCCCCTCCAGAATAGCGGCGTTGGCTTTGGGGCCGAAAGTTTTAAAACCCGCTTCGTTCAGTCTGTCCACCATTCCCATTACCAGAGGATCGTCGGGAGCCACAAATACATAGTCGGGTTCAAGCTTTTTGGCAAGCTCAAGGATTCCGTCTATATCCGTCGCCTTTACGGGAAAGCATTCGGCAAGAGCGGATATGCCGCCGTTGCCGGGGGCGGCGTAAAGCTTATCGACTTTTTTTGAATGGCTTAAGGCGGTTATTATGGCGTGTTCGCGTCCACCGCCGCCTACCGTTAAAATTTTCATTTTTTGTTTGTTCCTTTTAAAAATTTTTAAGACTTGTTTTTAACCGCTTTTATAATAAGAAAGTTCGGTTTTATGTATTCCTTGACTATCGAGGGAAGCTTTTCCAGCGCCCAAGGCTTTGGCAAAGGCTCTTTTACATCGGTTATGATAAATCCGCTTTGTGCTACTGAAGTAAGTATTTCCCCCATGGGGCGGTGATATTTTGTAACCTCCTCGCCGAGCCAGTGTACTTTTCTTAACCCGCTTCGGTTATAGTCGGAGAAAGTGTAGGAAACCTTGTTTCCGTTTTCGTCCAAGTTAAAGTGTCCCATATTCTCATCTATCGAAGCGGTCAAAATCGGGTGTTCCTGAGAGTATAAAAGAACACCGCAATCGTTTAGGAGATTAAAAATATCCTCCATCAGCTTTTTGAAATTTTCGGCGTAATGAAAGGCGAGGGAGCTGTAAACAAGGTCGAATTTCATATTAAGGGAAAAGATTTCCGCCATGTCCATCCTTCTGTACTCAATATTAGGGTGGGAGGATTCTTTTTTTGCCACCGCGAGCATTTTTTCGGAAATGTCAATTCCTACGGCTTTGTTTGCACCTCTTTTGATAAAATCCAAACAATTGTAACCATATCCGCAGCCTATATCAAGAACGCTCTTGTCTTTCAGATCCGGAAGCATTTCTTCCATCGCCGGCTGTTCGAGAAGATTGTTATAACAAGTGTCACGTCTTCTCAGATTACGATAGCCGTTAAAAAAATTCTCGTTGTCAAAAATATTCTGCCTCACTTTGGTTCCTTTCATTGTTTACAACAGATCAGCGGGTTTTGCATTATTACTTACCCCGTAAAAATTTCCCCAGCTTTTTATCTTCAAAGCGGATATGCGATATAAGTATTCCTATCTGATTGTTCAGTGCTGCAAGGTCGCTTATGCTTGCTTCATCGGCGGGAATTTTTTCTAACACAGAGTTAAGGTCTTTTCTGTACTTGTCATGAAAAGCCTTATGGTGAGTGTATTCCGGATAATCGTTCTTTTGCTGAAGCTGTTCCTCGTGAGAAAAGTGTATTTTTACGTAGTTGGAAAGAAAAGATCCTGTTTTTTGTACCGACGAACGCCCCTCGCCTTTGCTGCAGGCGTCCAACAGGTCGTTTACCGCTTTCAGCAGCTCACGGTGTTCTTTGTCGATAAGCGCGTTGCCCGTTTCAAGGTCTTTTGTCAGTTCGTATCTCATTTCGACTTGTTCTCCTTTATGTCTATATCAGTGGTGGAAAAGTCTTATTCCAGTAAAGGCCATTACCATACCGTATTTGTTGCAGGTTTCTATAACGTGGTCGTCCCTGATGGAGCCGCCCGGTTCGGCGACGTATTGTACGCCGCTTCTGTGGGCTCTTTCGATATTGTCGCCGAAGGGGAAGAAGGCGTCGGAGCCTAAGGAAACGCCGTTCAAGGTATCCAGCCACGCTCTTTTTTCCTCGGAGGTAAATATTTCGGGCTTGGTTTTAAAGATATTTTCCCACGCGCCGTCGGCGATAACGTCCATATAGTCCTCGCCGATATAGTTGTCTATGGCGTTGTCGCGGTCGGGGCGGCGGATATTGTCCACAAACTGTAAGTTAATTACCTTGGGGGACTGGCGGAGCCACCAGTTGTCCGCCTTGGTGCCGGCAAGCCTTGTGCAGTGGATACGGCTTTGCTGTCCCGCGCCGATACCGATGGCCTGACCGCCGCAGGCGTAGGCTACGGAGTTGGACTGGGTGTATTTTAAGGTAATCATGGCGATTGCAAGGTCGATTTTCGCGCTGTCGGTCAAGTCTTTGTTTTCGGTAACTATATTGCTAAAAAACTCATCGTCTATTTTAAGCTCGTTTCTGCCCTGTTCAAAGGTAATGCCGAATACCTGTTTGCGCTCAATCTGTTCGGGTATATAATTTTCGTCGATTTGAATGACGGCGTAATTGCCCTTTTTCTTTGACTTCAATATTTCCAAAGCTTCGTCGTCGTAGCCGGGGGCGATAATTCCGTCGGAAACCTCTCTTTGGAGCATTTTTGCCGTGCATACGTCGCACTTGTCGGAAAGCGCCACAAAATCGCCGTAGCTGCTCATTCTGTCCGCGCCTCTGGCTCTCGCGTAAGCGCAAGCCAGAGGGGACAATTCGCCTAAATCGTCCACCCAGTAAATTTTCTTTAAAGTATCGGAGAGGGGAAGTCCAACCGCCGCTCCCGCGGGAGAAACATGCTTAAAGCTTGTGGCGGCGGGAAGCCCGGCGGCTTTTTTCAGCTCCTTTACAAGCTGCCAGCCGTTAAAAGCGTCCATAAAGTTAATATAGCCCGGTTTTCCGTTAAGGACGGTTATGGGCAGTTCCTTTCCGTTTTCCATAAAGATGCGGGAAGGCTTCTGGTTGGGATTGCAGCCGTATTTCAGTTCAAGTTCGTTCATTTTGTTTTTCCTTTCATTTTACTTGTTTTTATTTACAATCCTGCTTTCGTATTTTCCCGTTTCAAGGTCAATGTATCGTGTAAACAAAGAAACCTTGTTATCCTCGTTAAGGTTTTCCCAGACAAGCTTTGTAAAGCTATCAAAATCAAGGTCGGGTATTTCAAGTTTTTTCGGTTCGCCTTCAAACGAGGGGAGAGGATCGCCGTTTTCCTTATAGGTGTGTATAAATCTTCCCTCGCCCTTAATGGGATTGTTATAGGCGTAATTGTAACGGAGAACGGAGCCGGGATTACCGTCGTCGCTTTTTAAAATGCTTAAGGCGTAGTTCATTCCGTTGTTTTCCATGTGTACGATTCCCGAAATTCTCGGCGTGTAGTTGGGAGCGTCGTCTTCAAATTCTCTTGTTCTCAAAGATTGCTCAAAGGTGAGCTGGCTATCCATTCCTTCGTATATTGTGTCGGTCTGGTCTCCGTTGGTAACTATGGTTTTGTTTCCCATTACGCGGACGGGGGCGTATATGATAAGATGGGGGTCAACCATTTTTGATGGGTCGAACGCCTGCGTGCGTATTCCTTCCCCGTCTTCCACAAATATACGGTTGCGGCTGTTTATGCTTCTGCCCATAATGAAATAGGCTATGACAGCCTTTTTTGCGTCGGGGGTTCTTCCAATGAGAATACCTCTGCCGTGGTATTCAAGGGAATTTAATTCTTCTTTAATTGTTTTGATTTTCATGGTTGATCCTCCTTATAAAATTCAGAATTTTCCCAAATGACATTTCGCGTTGTATTTTATCGTAACTTTCCCGTTTTGTTCGTATTTTTCAAAAGCGCTTTTAAGCTCACACATAAAGTCGGAAAAACCGTCGTCATATTCGCTTAGCGCGTAGGAACGGGAAAGAGTGTCACCTATAAAGACCGATTCGTCCATTTCAATGTTGTTTTCCGCGATAAAATACTCCGTTTCCGAAAAGTATTCGGTTTTCAGAAACATATCGCCTTCCTCCGGGCTTCTTTTTCCCACGTGTCCCGAATGAAAAGCTCCGCAGTATTTTTGGCATATTTCGTCCCGTAATCTTGAAATACCGCAGTCCGTGTAATTTCTTTCGTTGAAAATCACTGCCAATCTTCCGTCGGGTCTAAAAATGCGACTGCATTCTTTTTTGAACAGTTCCTCGTCAAACCAGTGGAACGCCTGTGCGGTGGTTACAAGATCGATTGAACCTTGTTCAATCCCCGTGTTTTCCGCGGAAGCGTTTATTACGGTTATTCCTTTGAGACGGCTTAATTTTTCCGACATATCGGGGTTCGGCTCCACCGCCGTTATTTTCCACGGCTTTTTCAAGAGACAGGCGGTAAACTTTCCCGTTCCCGCGCCTATGTCGGCTACGGTATCCGCGTTTGTCTTTTCGTAAAGCCAATCAATAAGGCTGTCGGGATAAGACGGACGGTATTTATCGTAAAAATCGGCTTTTCCCGTAAATTTTTCCTCGTTCATCGGATACCTCCTTACCGTACTTCGTATTCCTTCAATTCCTCCAGAAACTCCTTATAGTCCTCTTCGCTCCAGTAAAACGTAAGCTCTTCCTCGGTATATTCTTTTCCGCCCGTATCCATAAAGCCTTCTCCTACGTCATAGCCTAAGCGGTTAAGCACCTTTTCAGCAAACTCGCGAAAAAACATTCCTATTCCCGTAATTATATTTCCGTCTTCCACAACTGGTTTATGCATAAAATGTTCTTTTTCCACAAAGGAAAAAGTTTCCGCCATCTGCATAAAATATCCCGACGTGAAATCCTTTCCTTTCAGAAGTCCCGCTTTTGAAAGGAGTAAGGGGGAGGAGGAAATGGAAGCGATAAGGGTATTCGCTTCCTTTCCTCTTTTCAGAAAATCTATCAGCTTATCGTCGTACAGAGGAGCCAATGGAAAGATAGTTCCGGGGAGTATAAGACATTCATAATCGGAAACTTCGGCTTCGTAAACGGTTTTGTCGGGCATTATGGAAAAGCCTTCTTCGCTGGCGTACAGCTTTTTTTCCGAGGCAATGACATCGATTTTTTCCTCAAACCAGACGGTTAAGCAGGAGGTGAGACAGGTTATTTCCTGAAGGGAAAAGTCAGGGTAGATAAGTACCGCGTATTTTGCGTTCATATAAGCTCCTTTCGCTATTGAGTCCATTGTTTGCAATTTAAATTTACGAATTATTCCACAGATATTTTTCAAGCTCCCTTATCCATCGGGGAAGCGCGGTACCAACGGTAAAAAGTTTTCCGTTGCGGTATTCTCCCACAAAGACAAAGCCGTTTTCGTTATCGTAAAGCTGTACCTCGTTACAGTAGGGGAGAATTTTTTTCAGATCCTCGAAACGGCTGTTATAGCGCCTTTTTACGTCGTCTTCGGGTATATCGTGTCCGCCCTTGAGAACGCGGTTTTTTATGCGGGAAAGACTTTCCTC
>Ga0137308_102588_pt1 | contig 11499 bp, 9 predicted proteins | sample Inofrocosms_June_FD_97181 | JGI IMG/M metagenome (GOLD analysis project Ga0137308, IMG submission 97181) | Mouse cecal microbial communities from Vienna, Austria - N-Acetylneuraminic and N-Acetylglucosamine D2O microcosms_June | ecosystem: Host-associated > Mammals > Digestive system > Large...
AGTCTGGGTGGTGCTTTCAGTGTTGCCGCTATTGTCACCGCCGTTGTTGCCGCCGTTATTTCCGCCATTGTTGTCATCGGGATCTTCAGGGCCTACGATGCCAAGAAGAGTGTCAACAACAGTAGCATCCAATGTAAGGAAGTAATAGTCAGAGAAGTGCTTAGTGGAGATGGTCATGAGCTTATTATTGTCATCCTTGATCTCATACCATTCAACTTTGCCATTATCGCCTACATAAGCAACGATATTGGATTTTTTGTCGGTGGGAATTGTAAGATCAAGAGCGGCTGTAGGCTCGAATTCTTCATTATCCTGATTGTAAAGGCTAACGCGAACAACGGTATTTACAGAAAAATTCTGTGTTACCAGACGGGGCTTCCAGTTGTCAAGAACATTGTACACCGCATCTTCAACAGCCTTAGCCATATCACTGGGAATTTCATCGCCGGAAGCTATGGATGCTGCCAAAGTAACGGATGTAGCGCTGCCAAACGCACCCTTGGGGCCTGCTACAAGTACGCCGTCTTCGGAACCAACCTCGATGTAGCTCTTATCTACGGGAACAGTAACGGCAGCGTCACTTGCTCCGGGAACTCCGGACCAGCCGGGAAGGTCGGATAAGCCGGGTGTTGCTGTTTCAGCAAAAGCGCTGACAGAAAGCGACATAGCTGCTACGGTTGCAACAACCGCATTGAAAAAACGCTTTTTCATAATTAATCCTCCAAATGAAAAATAAATTTTTTATTGATAACGTCCTGACTTTGAGCCAAGAACAGTTAATCCGATGTTTAAATGTAATTTAAAAATTACGAAAGTGCTTCTCAATCCAATGACATTATATATTATATAGGAAGCCAAGCAAAAACCGAATCCACCGATTGAGAAATATTAGAAGCCAATCGCCCGTTATACACTATTACTGCTTTTTAAAAAAGCCGTCTATATCGGGTATATCAATACGAAGCCTTGTCTGATACGGCAAAACGCCATGCGCTCCTTTCGGCGGAACAATAAGTCCGTACATATTATGAACAAAAGCAAATATTGTTACCGCTGCCGTTATGCAAATTACGGCAATTCCTGTCTTTCGATTTACGGTTTTGGAAACAATACGAAGTTTTCTCTCGTTCTCTTCGCCGTCAGGCAAATACTTTCCCTTTAAATTTACCTTAAACTGTGCCTTAAATGCTAAAATAAATTCCGGCACCGCTAAAACCGTAAAAATCATTGTATAATAAGAAAAGCGTTCAAAGAGAGAATGCTTTGTCATTACCACCTGCCAAAATCCCATCATTAAGGTAAGATGTAACAAAATTTCAAGATTTCTCGTTTTTTCTCTTATAAAATACGATACGATAACCGATCCTAATGTGAGAAACAAAGGAAAAGCCGCATACGCGGGATGAAGTCCCTGTCTTATAAAACTCGATCCGAAATACTCCGCATGAAACTTGGACAGTACGAAATTCAAAAGACCGTCCGAAAGCATAAAGTAATAAAATAGCCCAAATAAATAAAGTAAAATCGTACGCGAATTAATCTTAAGCAAGCATACAAAGTACACAGGCACCATGTAAAGAGCTGTAAAATGAAACAGTGATGCAATAAGAACAAAAAGCAAAAATCGCCAGAACTTTTTATCTCTTAAAAATCCGTATGCAAAGCATATAATCGACATGGCAATTGCCTGTCTTATAAAATTCATATCAAGATAAAAAAGGAAAAAATTAACGTACAAAAAAACCGACACAAATGCGTTCTTTGAATATTTCGCTATCAAATAGGCAGGTCCCGCAAGGCTTATCGCCGATGTGACTACCATTATCGCACCGGGCTGAGCGGTAAACAATCCCACTATTTTGTTAAGAAGGATATAACCGATTTCCCAATCCTCATAAGTCATATCGGAAAACCCGTGAACCACCATTTTAAAAAAGCCGATTGCGTACTGGGCGTAATCATAGCCGATCCTGTATCTGAAAGCCGAGATCAAAAAACACTGTAAAAAACAAATTGATACAAAAAGTACTTGTTTCAGTCTCGTTTTTTTACCTATGCGGAAAAGCAACGCCCATACAATAATCAATAAAATATTAAGCAGATATACAAGCATTCAATTCCCACCCGACACAGCTTTCTTTTATCCTTCTGTTTGTATTGTTCTTATCCGGCTTTTCTGTATGTATCGAAAAACAAATACCTCTCCGCCGCAAAACGACGCCAAAAATATTTTTTTATTTTCGATTAACGTAATTATATCACAAGCATAAAAAACAGTCAATACCCAACCTGTAAAAGGCGAAAAATTTTGTAAAAATATATTACTTTTGTACATACTGTCCCAATATATTTTGGTGATATTAACATGAAACTTTTTTCGTCTAACAAAACTCCAAGGCGTTTAAAAAGCGGCTCCGCGATATCAATAAAATCACGGAGACAAAAATGACTTCCGATATCACAAAGATAAAAAACAAATAAGTTAAAAATCCTCAAATTACTGGACAAATCTCATATTTTGGTGTATAATATTTTCATGTCCAGCCGCCCTAAATTTTCCGTAAAAACATTCATGAGAAAGTATTCCCGCGGCAGACGGCATATTCGGGAAGGCGGCTTTTGCGCTTTATCCATAAGCTCTGCCAGCCGATAACAGTCCTCGTATGGAAACATCTCCGCGTTTTCGGGAACGGCCGCGGCAAGGTCGTTATTTCCCTTCACATTGCTCACGATTACGTTTTCGCCGCAGTACAGAGCTTCCATAACATTAAACGGAAGCCCCTCGAAGCGCCCAGCCGAAATAAGACAGTCACAGCTTCGGTAAAGCGCGTTCATTTTGTCGCAGTGACCGATAAAAACCGTTTTATCCTTTACCCCTAAGCTTTCTGCAAGTTTACGGCATTCCTCGACAAGCGCCCCTTCACCGGCGAACACTATTTTATAATCTTTTCTGTTAAGCAGCGGAAGAGCTTTTATAATGGTTTTTTGACTCTTTCTTGCGGAAAATTCCCCTGCACAGAGAAAAAGAAAGGTATTTTCGTCGGCCGATAACGATTTTCTTGTTTCTTTTATTGTATCCGACTCGCGTTCGCTGCCCTCAGAGGAGTTTAAGGGAGGAAACTTGTCCGTATCAAGCCCCATACCATTAATAAATACAATTTTTCTTCCCAAAGAATATTTTTTAGCTATGCAAAGATCCTCCTCATTCATTACGGCAAGCAGATCGGTGCGCTTCCTCAGAAGCTTCTCGGCCGTCAGATAAAGCTTCGTCCTTTTACTGCCGTCGTCGCTGAAAAGATAACCGTGACATATGTGAACCGCTTTAGTTTTTTTGCACCCGGACAGTATCGCCGCACTGCGTCCAATTGCTCCCGCCAAAGTGGAATTGGTATATAAAAGGTCAAAGCGTTCTTTTCTCATAAGCTTTGCCAAACTGAATATAACCCCCAAATTTCCCAATGAGAAAAGCTTTTTTTTAAAGGGCAGCTTGATATGCGTCGCCCCCTCAAACCGAAAATCGTCCTCCGATGCGGTAAAGACAGTGCATCCCCGCTCAATGAGATATCTTATATAAGGAATATGAAAATTTTTAAAGTGTGAAGCTTTAGAAGCTACCATAAGAATTTTTTTCATAAGCACCACCTAAACAAAAATTTGACAAGGAAATAATTATGCGCAAAACAAAAAAAAATACAAATAAGCTAAACGGTCTCGGCTTTATTGCGGCTTCGGTTGTAACGGGGGCGGTCATATTCGGCGCGTTAAACTCCGCAAAAAATGTTGAAGCTTTTTCCGACTCCGATTTTGTAACCGATATTGACGGTATACATGTATTAAATCCAGACGAAACCGATGCAGAAGATCTTCTCCCATCCATAGAAACACTTCCGGGGGGGTATATCCCTCCGGAAACCACGGCGGAGGAGGTGGACGATCCGTTTAATTTCGGGGGAAACGAGCAAGAAACGGAGGAGACTTCTCTGAGCGATGGTATTTTTTCCTTTGAAACCGAAACAAAGTCTCCCGAAGTTACAACCGCTTCGACCGACACGGACAATCAGGAAGCGCCCGTCCCCACTCTATACCTTACATATTATACCTTTAATTTAACCGTAGGTCAAGAGGCGCAGATATATTGGTATGTTGAAAACAGTACTTTCGGCGGATATCATGAACTTTTTTCCATAGATAATCCATCGGTAGCCGAGGTGAGCGAATCCGGTGTAATTACCGCCAAAGCGGCGGGTTCAGCCAATATTACCGTTACATGGGGCGACCTTACCGCCACCGCATCGGTAACCGTATCCGAGACGCAGACGACCTCGCCCCCTCCCGACACTCACCCTGTTACCGATCCCGTTTCGGAAAACACCTCTTCTGAAATACAGGATACCAAACCATCCGAACCGATACCGGAAACGATGAAGGTGGAGCTTGACGGCTGTCTTTACAACACTTCCGGAAACGCCGTAGCCGATGTTGTGTTAAGAATCGGCGACAATACGGCTACTACCGATCTCAACGGATATTTCTCTTTTTCTCAGGCGGACGTCGGAAGCATTACTATTTTAGCTGCCATGAACGATCGGTTGGGATGTACGCTGAACCTTTCAAGCAAAACCACGGTGTTTCTGCTTTACAACGGAGAAACGATAGAGTGCTTTTCCTCCTATGATGAGATGGCAACCCGCTTCGTTATTACCGAAATAGATCTTGAAACTCCGAATAAAAGAATTTACGCCGGTGATGTGCTGATTCCTTATTTTCAGTACGAACCGAGAGATGCAACTCTTACTCATACCGAATATGTAAGCTCCGATGAAAATGTTGCGGCCGTTGACGAAAACGGCGTAATTACCGCCATAGCGGCTGGCGAAGCGATTATAACGCTTATACTTAATAACGGACAGGCGCAGACCGCTTTTACGATTACCGTTAATCCGCAGGAAATCGGAAAATACAGCGGAATAATAGCGGCGGTGGAGATATTGATCATTCTGATCGTTCTGGGTTCGGCATACGTCGTATATAAAAGGTATAAACGGAGAATGGACGATGATAATGCGGCTGTCGTTTCACACAAAAGCATTTCCGCTTATACCGCTTACACAACGGAAACGGAAGAAAACCACACACCTTCCAATTCGGAAAACGAATCGAAAGAAACTATTGAAAAGTAGCGCCGCAATCATAAAAATTCCTTATTTAAAACGCCGTTTACAATGCGTCACGCATGTTGAACGGCGTTCATTTTTCAAGCTTTTAGGAGCTTATATAATTCCTTTTTAAAATATGGGATCAGTGTTTTGGTTGCAATCTCTTCTTTTTAAGGCAACACCGCACGCAAAGCCGTCAGGCGGTCATTGCGCGGTGTTGCCTTAAACTGAGGGTATTACGTCAGTTTAAAAAGAGATTGGTATTACAGTGCATTTACGGGTTCTTTCTCCGGGTAAATCCCTTCCTCTTCTTCTCCTTCGGGTATCCACGCCTGACTGAAGCTCACATCTTTAAAAAGAGCGGCAAGCCCCGTAATCTGTTTCAAACGCAGTATCTCGTCCTTTTCCATTCCCAGATGCTTTGCTATCCAGTCATCGGAGCGTCCCAGATCATGGAGCTCTCTCACTATATTTCCCATTAAATCCACATTATGGCTTCCGCGGGCCCTATTGTGCCTTACGGTACTTGCCATACGCTGGGCCAACGGCTTATTTATAACCGAAACGGGCAGAACTCCTCCCTCTCTTTCGTAAATATCCGGATGCTCAAGCATAACCCTATACCTGTGAAAACCGTCTACTATTATATACAGATCGTCTTTGCCGGAATAATAGCATACAATCGGCATAGTATAGCCGTCCTCCCGTATACTGTCGTACAGCAGCTCAAGCTCCGGAGGCGCCACCGCGTTGGGGTTGTATGTATTGGGAACAATCTTCTCTATTGGAACGGGAGTTATATTGTATACGGGACTTAAAAATTTCATTTACAGCGCCTCCAGACTTTTATATTTCTTTTTGATTCTGTCGATCCTTTCCCTTTGCTTTTTGGACTCTGCAAACCCCATGGATTTACAGTTGTGATCGTTTTTTAATATGCAAATACACATGCGTTTCCAACTGGGAATATCCTTTGTGCTTAAAATATCGTCGGTATCGTCGGGGATTTTACCAACGAAAACTATTCTTGTTTTTTTGTCCACGGTGTAATTTGACACCCCGTTGGTCTTTATCTGATATCCCTTTTCTATAAGCTCGCTTATGGTTTCCTCCGATAATCCTCCGCCTGTGTCGTGCCAGAATTTTATGGAGGTTCTGAATTTTTCGATATATTTTTTCCTGAGTCTGGCGGGAAGCGTGCTCAGCAGAAAATCCGTATAGCTTCTCCACGTATGGCCTTCGGGAAGCTTTATGCTGCGATAAGCCATAGCGGCAGTACGACCGTATATGGAAGCAAAATTCGCGCCCTGTACCCTTCCCAAGAGTCGAACCCATGTTTCGGGCTCCAAAACCCGGTAAAGATGAAGGCTGTCTCTGGCATAGTCATTAAAAGGAGAGGCAACTCTCATCTGATTCGGCTTTAATCCTGCGCGAAAGTACATATCGTACAGCCCGTTGTACGCGTATCCGAACTTATAGTTTGCGACCCATACGTCCTCTACTTTCCAGTCGTACATCGGCGAACCGCACCATACGTCCTTAAACATTTTTGATATCCAACACTTCCCTTTATAACCGTATTTTTTATTTACAAAGGAATTATAGCGCTGAAGCGATTCGGACGCCCGGACGCCCAACAGACATATTGTTTTTCCACCGCCGTGAATCTCCTTATACCAGCGGCCGAATTGTTTTGAAAGATTCTCTTGATGCATTTTATAGCTGTAATAATAAAAAGGATTGTTTTTAAGATTGATAACATACGGCTTTTGCGGCATGGGTCTTACCCACATTTCTTCCTTTGTATCGTCCCACGGATACCAGTATATCTGATAGTTGCTGAGAGATGTCCTTGCGGCCATGGGAAGGCAAATCCAGTAAGGCTCGATTCTGCCCGCGTTGTTTTCAAAAACGGATTCCACGTATCCGGTAGTCACGTTATACTGCGCTTCAAAATCCAGATGGAATACTCCTAACTTTTTTTTGATTTTGTTTTCCAGCATATAATCAAGAACCAGATTCATCAGCAGACCGCTGTCTTTCCCTCCGCTGAAGGAAACGTATATGTTGTCGAACTCGCAGAAAATATAGTCCATACGCTTTTTAAAAGCTTCAAGCACATTGATGTCAAGGTATTTTTTTGTCATTATGTCAGTCCTTTTGTCCCAAGCTGTCGATTTTTGTTTATGAAAAGATTTACGTATAATATTATATCACAGTAAATCGAAAAAATCAACTTTATGCAATTATAAAATACAATATTGTCATAATAAAAGGTTTTTTGGCGCAGACATATCGGGCTTAACCGTCAAAAAAGCTCCAAAAATTTCAAAATAACTACTTGACATACCGAAGCAAATGCGCTATAATAATAAGGCTATCATGGAAAGAAGTCTCTATGCTTGAATAATATCATTACCGTGACGGCACTATACAACACCGTTTCCAAAGCTGCTTGACTTGAAGCGGCGTCGGCGCCCAGCCCACAAAAACAAAAATATCGGGCGAAACGGCAAAATAACAACTTAACGATAATCGGAAAGGAAGGACGAATATGAAAAGAACATACCAGCCCAAGAAGCGTCAGAGAAAGATGGAACACGGCTTCAGAAAGAGAATGTCCACAAGCAACGGCAGAAAGGTGCTTGCCAGAAGACGTGCCAAAGGCAGAAAAAGACTTTCTCACTAAGCTGTGAATTACTCCAAAAAATATGTAAGCGTTAAGAAGGATCGCGAGTTCAGATTTCTTTTTAAAAAAGGAAAAAGTATTGTCAACAGCGCATTTGTGTGTTATATGCGCCCCAATAAAAGGCGGGTTAACCGCTTGGGACTGGTGACCTCTAAAAAAATAGGCGGAGCCGTAAAAAGAACCCGTGCGAGAAGGGTTTTAAGAGAAGCTTTCCGACGGTTGGAACCGGAACTCAGATTGAAATGGGACAAGCGGTACGATTTTATTTTTGTTGCCAGAGGGCGTACCCCTTTTATGAAATCAAACAAGCTTTACGAAATTATGAAAAAGCTTATATCGGAGCAAATCGGCAGAGAAAATGACAAAGAAAAAGGATAAAAGATAGACGGTATCTGCCGTTTTTGTTTACCGTGCTGTTTTCCGTACCGCACCGGAATTATCCACCGGGTCGCGCGGCTTTATAGAAAGCAGCTTTTTCTCCTTTTCTATACCGTATTTTTGAATAGACCCGAAGGCATAATATGCGTTTCGGCATTATACGAAAAATGAAATATATTTTGATCGGGCTTATAAAATTGTATAGAATGACTTTGTCGGAAAGATTGCCGCGTTTATGCCGCTTTACGCCAAGCTGCTCACAGTATGCGCTTACTGCTGTCAGCCGTTTCGGAGCGGTTAAGGGCGGCTTTTTGGCATTTTGGAGGATTTGCAGGTGCAACCCTTTTTCCGCGGGAGGGTGGGATCCCGTCCCGGAGGAATATTATTTTTTCCGCTCGCTTAAAAATCGCATTAAAAGCAAGTTTAAAAAAAAATAGTCTGCGGAAGAAAACGCATACAATGACTTTATTCAAAACCACGCTCCCGTACGCAGCGCCTTGGCGGAGCACTTTCAGATTGTAAAAACAGACAAATAAGGCGAGATTTAGGCGGCTCGATTATTTATTCGGAACAAAAAGGTTGTGATTTAAATAGAATTTTTATATTCCATTATAGGTATGCCTCTGGGCTATATTATGTGGGCGTGCTATCTTCTGGTCAATAATTTCGGCTGGGCAATAATTATTTTTACCGTTCTTATAAAGGCGGCAATGTTCCCGCTAACTTTAAAACAGCAAAAGAATATGGCCAAGTCTCAGCTTTTTACGCCAAAGGTTAAAGAAATACAGCAAAAATACCGCAACAATCAGGAAAAATTGCAGGAGGAAATGGGAAAGCTTCAGAAGGAAGGCTACAACCCCATGGGCGGCTGCGGCACCATGTTAGTTACTTTCCTTATCCTGTTCGGAGTTATCGACGTTGTATACAAACCCATGACTCATATGGAGCATCTGAACTGGGGCGACAGCACGGCGGTTTCCACCATAGTGGCGAGAGCCAAACAAACGGATTACGCCCTGACGCTTTTGGCAAATGAGGACGATCTGCAAATATATCTTGATTATCTCAGCGATCCAAACACGCTTACCATTCGAACCCAAAAGGACATTGACGCTCTCACTGATGAGGCTAAAGCCACCGCAGACATTCAGGAACAGGTTGTTATTCCGGAAGAGCGTGAATTTGATATTAACAAGGCTAAGGCCGAAATTGTCTATACAAAAAATGACATAATGACCAAATACGGCATAACCGAGGAACAGTGGAACAGACTTTCCTCCCTTACCGACGAAACGGTTGCCACTCTTGCCGACGGAAAGTCCAGACTTTCCGCGCAGGTTAAAAATTCGCTAAATATGGCAAAAAACGGAAGCTTTGTTTCGTTAAGACAGGAGCTTGCCGCGCTCAGAGTGTATACCGATCATAAGGAAGCTTTTGCTGACATAGCTATAACGCAGGAAGCTATGGATAAGCTGGACAATCTCAGCAATAATATGCAGTTTGCGGGACTTGATTTAGGCGCTACTCCCGGATTCGAGCTTCCTCTTATTCTTATCCCGATATTATCGCTTATTATGTCATTGGCACAGATGATAATTTCGCAGATTATACAGAAAAAAACCAATCCCGATATGCCCGAACAGCCCGGCTGCGCCAAGTTTACACTGTATATCATGCCGCTGTTTTCTCTGTATATTGCCTTTCAGGTACCCGCGGGAGTCGGTTTCTATTGGGCGATGAGCTACTTGTTCGGAATATTGCAGTCTCTTGTCGTTTATAAATTCTGGCCAACCGAAAAGCTTAAGGAGCAGGCGAGGAAAGAGCTTGAAAAGAAAAACGTAAATCTTACCGCTACCGCCACCGTGGTGGATATTGACGAACAGGGCAACGAAATAAAGGTGTCCAAGAAAATGACAGATATGTCCGCAAAGGAGATAAAGGAATATCAGCGCAAAAAATTGGAGGAGGCGAGAAAAGCCGACGCCGAAAAATATGGAGACGAAAATATTCCGGAGCTGCCTCCGATAGACGATGACGTTGACAATGACGATGATACCGACGGCAAAAGCTGACGAAGCTGTGAAAAAAATATCAATAATTATCCTTATACCATACAAGAATGTTTATGAAAGGAAATATAAAAATGGAAAAAATATATTCCGCAAAGCTGCTGGAGGACGCCAAGGAGCAGGCATACAAGGAATTGGAAGCCGAAGGGGCGGATCGTGACGAGATCGAATTCACCATACTGGAGCAGCCTGTCAAGAAGCTTTTCTCCACAAAGGGCGAGTATAAGATAAAAGCGGAGTGGAATCCTGTAGAAGTTGATGTCAAAAGCGTTTTCACCTCCTCGGTAGAAGCCGTTAATGAAGAAGAGCCGGCAGAAAAGGAGGCTTCCCATTCGGATTACGCAGCCAAAGCGGTTCGGACGGAAGCTCCGGCAGCGGAAGAAACATCGGACGATCCCGCGCTTAGCTGTGCCAAGATACAAAGAGCAACCGCATACCTTGCCGATGTGCTCAAAAAATTAGGCATGGAGGAATTTACCATTACTCCCGTAAAGCGGGGAGAAACCGTTGTACTGGATATTGAGGGCAACAATCTGGGCGTGGTTATCGGAAGAAGAGGAGAAACTCTTGACGCGCTTCAGTACCTGACTATATTGGCAGGCAACAGGGGTGAAGAAAACTATTGCAGATTAAGCATAGACTGCTGCGGTTATAGAGAAAAACGCAGAGAAACGCTGGAAACTCTTGCAGTAAAGACCGCAAAAAAAGTGCTTAAAGCAGGAAGACGCATTACTTTGGAGCCTATGAATCCGTATGAGCGCAGGATTATTCACAGCAAGGTCGCAGAAATCGACGGTGTAAGCAGCCGTTCTATGGGAGAGGAGCCGTTCAGAAAAGTTGTAATAAGCGCAAATGAGCCGCACAGAGCCCCCAGAAGAACAAGCGGAAACAGAAACGGAAATTATTCTACAGATTCATATAAGCGCAGTTCCGGGTTTTCAACTTCCTTTGAAAGAGAATACAAGAGGAAGGACGCTCCTGCGGTTGAAGCTTCCGAGTATTCCGAAGAGACGGTAGAGCTGGAGAAAAGCGTTAGTCTCTACGGTAAAATAGAACTGTAAAAAAGAATAATTTGAAAACGTCATTTTGCAGACGCAGACAAATAAATAAAAAAACAGCGTATCAATCGGTTTTGATACGCTGTTTTTCGCAACAATTTTTTACTTTTCGTCAGTATAGCCCCATAATATTACACCAATCTTTAATC
>Ga0137308_102589_pt1 | contig 11495 bp, 7 predicted proteins | sample Inofrocosms_June_FD_97181 | JGI IMG/M metagenome (GOLD analysis project Ga0137308, IMG submission 97181) | Mouse cecal microbial communities from Vienna, Austria - N-Acetylneuraminic and N-Acetylglucosamine D2O microcosms_June | ecosystem: Host-associated > Mammals > Digestive system > Large...
CACAAATAATTTGTGGATTACAAGAAACATCAGAAGAACACTGGAATCCTCTGACTTCTTAGTGGCAGGTAGTGGTATAAACTTTCAACTCTCATGTTATCATGAAACCTTAGCAAAATAATTTGCCTTCAATTCCGTCTTCATCCAGACATGCAATCACTTTTTCTATCTGTTTATGTACTATTGCCTCAATTTCACTATCTTCCATCTTGGGCCATGCCCTTCCTGTATTCTTAATCTCATATATAAGGCCACAAACATATCTGATATTCTGATATCCGATTGCCACTTCCTCATAGGGCACCTCCGTTACTCGCCCAAGGTATTCCAGCCAATCAGATGTCTGCACCGGGACATTATCCTCCCCGATATACCACACAAACTCCTTCAGAAATCTTGGCAGTGGTATCAGCAGAAAGATTGCAAAAATATCTGCCACCATCTCCCCCATATCCTTAAACAGCATTGGCATAATATGATATTCATTATCAATACTTTCTTTTTCCATCTCCATCAGATAATGCGCCAACTCATGAGCAAGCCCATACCGCTGTGTCTCCCTGTCTGATTCCTCATCAATCATAATTCCACAGATATGCGCATTTATCGCCACACTCCATTTTTTGCTCAGCTTTCCTACCATTTTGTGGATACGGCCATTTGATTCCTCGTTGCTCAAGGACCGATAAAAAACATGGATTTCCATTCTCTCCGCCATCGTTTTGATATCTATTGGAAAATCATATCCTTCTACAAGTGTCCGATCCAGAAGTTCTAATGCCAAAGCGCATATAATGAGATAGTTCTCTCCCATCGCCCCGTCATTTGAAATTCGATTTAATTCTTTTCCTGCGGTCACAATGAATTCCCCCAATTTTTCTATGTTATATTGTTCTGACCGTATCTCCCCATTGCCCATTACGTTTCTCCTTATTGGTATCTTCTCTCGTTATATACATCCCCAGACCATATAGATACATGGAATACTTTTTCTTAAGACCATCCACCTTACGCTGCAATTCCAGACGTTCCATCCTTTGCATCACTTTCAATAATTCTTCTTTATAGCTTTCCACACTCTCCTGCACTACCTCCTTTTTCGCTTCAAAATAAAGCCTGTCTGTAAGATAATCGATCATTATCTTTTCCCTCTTTTTATACTCATCTGCAGATATGTATTCCTCATAAATCCGATTAACCTCACACACTGTCGCCAGAATCTCATCCGGTTTCTGATAGCAGTACACCCACATCGTACATAATTCAGGAAAACCTGGTAACTCCTTAGCATCGCTCCCTGAACCCTCAAGCCCAATTGTCTCTGAGCCCAACGCTTTCGATTGATTGCCGATATATTGGCTTACTGCATTATAGTAAATCTGGCTCCATTGCCGAATAATTTCGGAAGAACGCCTCAGTATTTCTTCCACCGAAAAATCCATTTTAAGCTCCTGTGATAATATCTCTCTAAGGACATCATCCAACACTTTTGAGGCTATGTTCATTAATTCTCCGCTGGATTTTTTCTGCAAATAATACTTAAGCGAGTCTTCACAGTATTCTCTTCTACCCAGTACCCCTTCTATATTCATAGCATCCAGAATACAAAAAAGAGCTTCCATTTTTCCGTTTTTACCTTCTTTTTTATCTAACACCTTCTTCCATTTTTTCCATAACTCGCCATCAAAGGGCACTACCGCCTTATGATATGTATAGCCAGACAGATACCCCCTCTTTATAAAGTAAATGCTAAAAGGCAATTTCCGACAGGCTAACTGTTCCCTTCTCTGCCACACAATCGTAGAGAAGCGTTGGCTCCCTTTCTCTTCAGCCTGATCCATCATCCTGCGTAGCAAAAGAAATTTAAAGTTTTCGTTCATATAGATACTGGGAAACACCTTATTAGCAAGGACATTGACCCTTATATTTCCCTCTTCATTGGCAAATAAGCCAACTGTAGGAACATTTTTCAAGAGCCAATTCAAAATCAACTGCTGTCCACTGTCTCCTCTGCTTAAATAACTTGAACGAACCGTGCAAAGCCTTTTGCCCCATATTTCCAATCTTTCATCATCCTCTTCCAAATGCGGCACAGATACTATTTTCTGATATTCTTGTGACCTAAAGTGTTCCTTTCCACCCTCTATCAGCACAAGATAATCTATCCAACTGCCGTAATCATCTTTTCTCTCCTGCACTATTGCCCAATGATTCTCTGGCAAAAAAATCTGAAGAAAGTTAAAATCCTGTTGTTGCTTTGTACCATTCCGCTGCCCTTTCGGAGACTCTTCCATAGTACAAGTATCAATATAGAAAAAACGTGTCTTTTTCCTCAAGTCTGCCAATAGCACTTCATTTCTGGAAAGTATTTCATTCAGCTTCCCTAGCAACTCTGCCCAACCGTTTTCCTTCTGTCTCTCTGCTCCTTTCAACTTTTCTGACAGATTCCACTCTTCCCTCATTGCATAATATGCCAGCACAGTTACAGATACAACCAAGTGAATCAGCTGATGCCTATCTATGTCTTCCTTACATGCTTTCTCAACAATTTCGCAAAACCTGTCAAGATGTTTTGTTTTCTCCAGATACTGCAAAACCTTATGAATCGCTTCCAGCAACCCCGGATAAAGCTGTTCCTCAAAGAACTGTTCCCCCTGTTCCGTAAACCCATTCCGGTTAATATTGATATATTTCCGATCTAATTCTCCTTTAATGTCGATGAACTCCAGAATTCCTGCATCTACCCCAATGCATTTATTCTGTAACTCAATTCCCTTATAATAAATTTTTGTTTCTTTGAATATTTCCCGGCTATCCCATGCCCCATTCCTGTCAACCTGACCAATCAGGGCACTTACACCTACATCCGTAAAGGTCTGCCACTCCCGGGACCATATGGATAACCTAGCTGTATCACAATCTAATAGAAACATATTCCCATCTACTTCATCACAGATTATATTCGGATTGCGCTTTGCCTTTTTTCCATCCTCCTGCTCTATCTTCTCCTCTATCTTGTCCTTGTAAAAAATCCAAGAACGTTTTTCCTCTCTCCACGGTCTGTCGCTATCAACGCTCCCCATACGTCTATTCCTCATTCTCCTTCAAAATATTTAACTGGACACCATGAACTTTATCCTGTAACATTCCAAGTGACATTTTAATCCCCCTCACTTCTCTTACATTCACATGGATTGGGAATAAAGCTTCTCCTATCAAGGAATCCAAATATAGTATCATCTGGAACATTAATTCTACAGAATGCCTAATCGGCTGCATTCTGGCATAATCTTCACTAAAAACATCCTGACCAGCCCAACTACCAGAGAACTCTGACCGGCTCATCTTTTTATCTTCCGAAACGAAAATTTCGAAGCAGGTTCCATAGGCATCTTCTCTCTCTTCAAAGTCTACAGGCTTTACATTAATATATCCTTCATACTGCGCCAGAGCTCCCGAACCGAATGTAATCTCGTAACATTCTTCGCTGCGGGTATGTGTGGTGCATTTAAAGGTCGAGACCACCAGAAAGGCGCTTTGCAACCCTACGCCAAATTCTGCTGTTGGTTTCAGCCATCCAGGCATTTCACTGATAATTTTTTTTTCCTTGTTTGTGCTTGTTCCTACAGAAGCAATACGCAGGATACTTTCACTTCCTATCCCGATTCCCAAATCTTTGACTTTCACATTTACGCCATAGGTATATCCTTTTTCTTCGATTTTGCGGATATCCTTTATCGACAGAGCTTTCACTTCATTTTCCCTATCCCGTTTACACACTTCCATCTCAACCTCTATCGGAAATTTGGCAGTAGAGACATATTTTTCCATATCGTATGGTGAATTGATTGTATTTTTATCTTTCTTATTGTGAAAAAGAACAGTGCTTTTATATTCTTTCCAATATTGGATTTTCGTAGCGTCAATGGCATTCTGGAGAAACTCCCTTAAGAAAATAAAGCGATTTGTATACAGGTTGGCTCCTTCCAAAATCTCAAACGCTTTCTTCTGCGGAATGTTAAACCTTGCAGCAACCAGTTCTTTGGGAATTTTCTGGTCTACCAGGCGCAACTCAACCTCCCCCATCGTCGGAAGTGTACCCGGGAAATCCTCCGGGCATATTCCCGGCCAGGCATAACCGGCCTGCTGCAACATACTGGTCAACATATCACATTCCCGTCTTACCAGCCTTAACGCCTCCTGATTCTCACAATCTGCCGCTATCTCTATCATATCCGGGCGAATATGAAGCCTGCGGATAGACAAATGCTTTTGATAATGTGCCATCGACAACTCCGGTATACTGTCCGCACTGAGCATAGCCAGGGGATGAAACCTGTCATTGTCCATATCCAGGATATCCCCCAATGCCAACAAAACGCTCACAAAGCGTGGATGAATATAATCAAAAACATATCCATCATCTTCCTGCGGAAGCTGCATAATACTGTCAAAGCTTTCTTCCGTATGCATTTTTGCGCACTCTGCAATTGTCAGGAAAATCCTCTGAGGAATCCCCGCCAGAGAAAAACCTGCACCCAATTTATCCGATTCTTTCGTCCATTCATACAAAAGGTTCCGCGATTTTTCTCCATGTTCCTTGCGCCTGTAGGTAGCAAGCAAATGTGTAAAAGCATAGTATATTTCCAGCTTGTCTTTGTACAGTTTTCTATTGTATTCGTATTTGTCGTCTATATCATAGTGATATTCCCTACACTTTAATGCCTCAACTGCTTTTTTCAGGCTGCCGTCGCCTTCTTCTTCCAAATAATCAACCATTTTAAGAAACTCATCGTTTTCGATGATTTCCCGTTGTTCAGAAGCAGCAATCAACATTCCGATATCATGGATGTATACTGTATGAAGAATCAAAAAACAATCTGAAGCAGAAAGTAACCCGACCCGGTTCTCACCCAAAATTATTTCGATATTATGCAATACTGTCTGAGCATGGCTCTCATCGTGCCTGCTAAAAGTTGAAAAGGACAGCATCGTCCCCTGTAACAGCTGCGCAATCCACCTTTTATTCTGGTTCCAGGCATGCCACAATACTTCATACCTCTCATGGTGCGTATGCTTTGAGGCATTCACATACCGCTCCAATTGTTCTTCTATTGTCAACGGTATCCTTACTGTATCTGCCATACTTGCTTCCTCACATCTTCATTTCTCCTTCAGCCCATATACTATCCCTATATTATACAGGCAATATCTGACAAGGCTCTGGAAATCCTTCTTCCACCTGCAATAGATTTCCACCTTCTCTTTTTCCTCTGGAATCTTTCGTGTCTTCCGTATCTGCTCCAAAACTTCTGCCGCTATTTTCTTATTTTCTTCTAATCGGACAATGACTGCAGACTCGTCCAGTTCTTCTCTCCTGATTTCAAAAGTCCCCAACTCCACCACATATTTTTTCATGGAGCCAAGTTGTTCCGTAGTGGCAACCTTCCTCTCGTCTACATTAAGTGAAACCTCCATTGGAAAAGTCCGCAGCTTCAAAAACGGTGGTAACAGCACTTCCTGCTCATCTGAGTATACATACATCTCCCCAAAAAGTCCGCCGTAATCTACAAATGGAATCCCTTCCTTCAAAATTATTTCCAGAAGGATAAGATTCTTTTTCCCTTTCGCAATGTTCTTCAAGTAGCCCGTCTTGGAAGTAGAGGTAAATGCGAAAGTCCCGCCATGCTTTTCCATCATGTCGAAATTCACCTTACGGTCCACACGATAGACACGCATCTCTTCCTTTCGTTCCCCACATTGGCTATCCATATATTTGCACTGTGCAGTAAAGATATCTGTCATAACTTCCAACGTCCGTTTCCATTCCTCGATGTATAAGCCATATGGATTTTGCCCTTCCACGCAGACCCGTACCTTTTCTCCTTCCAAATCATCCATCATGAGCAGATTAAAAGTCTGATAAGCATTGTGGTACTGGTAAAACAAACCAGCCTTTCCGTTTCCGCCACTGCCTTCATACAGGCATAGCGCCGTAATTTCACAATCCGTAATATCGCCAATCCATTTCTGCTGCTTCACCGGAAAATTGGGATAATAAAGTGTAACACTACTGGGTTCCTTTCCTGCTTCACCCTTATGAAAACGCGGCGCTTTGGTATCCAGCCACTTCGTCAGACCACTGATTCTTTCCACATATTTATCAAAAACCTCCTCATCGAATTTCTCCTTTACCTCACCTCCCTTCATGGAAATCGTAAATTCCCGATACTTTAAAGCAGACTCCCATCGATACTGGTCAGACTTTTCTTTCATAAAGCAGATTGTAATTCTATGTAATAAAAACTCTAGCCGCTTATCCAACACTTCCTTTGGCTTCCCTGCCTCTGCTTCCCTGGTATAAATCCCCTTCACCAAATCAATGGTATCCATGAAATCAAGCAAGAAGAGCATCTGATCCAAGGACTGTTCTGTACTGATGATGGAGTCAGGACTTCCCGGGCATAACAAATCCAAGTCAAAAGCATGATATTTTGCTTCGTCCTTCTTCTCCGCATTCCACATATTATGTCGAGCCACTGTACATGCAATCAGCAGACTACATGCAGCAAACCGAACATTGGATACGTTAGAAGACAACTCTCCTGATGATATCTTTTTCCCCGCGTTAAGGTTTGAAGCCTTATGCCTGATTTCTTCTGCCAACTGGTTTTCTGCTTCTGCACGCTTATATTCTTTTATCAAAGCATCGTAGAGGACTAATGCCCCTGCAATGCCATGGTCTATTTGAGCCTTCCTTCCAATATACTCCTTCTTATCTCGCCTTATACGGCTATAATTTTTTGCCAACTCCAAAGACTTTAAAATCCATTGTCCTTCTTTTTTATCAGATGCTATTCCAAATTCAGCCAAATTCTCTTTCTGCAACTGCAGCATATCATATTGAATATCAAACAACTCGCAGCGTCCGTCTGAAGTTCCCATCTTTTCCAGATCATAATCCCCATTTTCATACTGATATCCCAAATCATGGCATAGGCAAATTACCGACCAAAAAAAGTAGAAGGCATCTCCATAGGAACCTTTGGTGAAAATCCGTGGAAGGGAATCAAACTTCAGATTCAGCCCCTCTTTTATCGCAATTCCCAGCAGATAAGTCGCAACTGTATGCTCCAGCCGTTCATGCGACGCACCTTCAATCCGCCCAGCTAATCCTGACATTCCGTCATTTCCCAATAATCTCTTTGTCCATTCCTTCAAGGCTTTCGGTTGAAACAATTCATCTACTGTAATGCTTTTCTCCGTTATAAATCTACGTTTATTTAGCTCTGTCTGCAATATCTCTGCAACCAATCTGTTTTCACTCATATATTCTCCTTGACGTTTTCCCATTTTTTCATATCAATATCCGGTTTTATTATATGTACAACCCGCCTATATGGTTTTATTATAACAAAACTTCGTCGTACAAAGTTGAAAATACATACGAAATAGTGTATTTCCTGTTGCAATTGCGTCATCCACTAGAACTATGCGTTTGCCCTGTAAGGTTTTGTCATATTCTTTTCTTGCATAGCGATCACTATAGCACTTTACTCCACTCCAATCCAGATTATAGTAAGAACTCACTATGAGGAAAAGCCAATATCCCCTTCTCGCCATGAAGATAATCACCTCCCAGTATTGGCTTTTCGCCTTTGTTAAGCCACTCAAAAAACTGTGCCAGTTTACTTCCTTCCTATGTAGCCAAAAATTCTTCTACCAATTCTATGTCACGCATACAACACTCCTTTATACATTAACATTCTCGAAAAATGTATACTCTATAATATTACTTAATCTTTTTCTTGGAGCACATCCAAACCATTTCGCCTTATTTTCAGACTTTAGTAAAGTCTATACATCTCTACATTATAACATTTACCCGAATATATTATATGTTCAAATTACCACCTGCTTGTCCAAGAGTAATTGAATCATAAATGACCTTGTTTCATCTCTAATCAAATCATTTTCATTTATATACATCTCATCAATACAATCAGAGACTGGCATCATATCAAAACAAACTATTTTGTATTATCAAAAAGGTAGTGGCTATTATGTTTGGCAATTATGTATAGAGTATATACAAACCTATCCGCTGGCAATACGGCGAGATATCTTTTAGTATCCTAAGACTCGTGTGCGAATGGTTATCTTATATCAGGCGCATGATATCCCCTTTCAGATATTTTGCATCCAATATCTTCAGAAGTTCTATGATGTCAACACTTTTATGGCTCTCGCTAATCAGTGAGACCGCTTCTCCTGTCAGCAGTGAAAGAGTTCCCAGACAGACATATTCATAGCCCTGCGGATATAGCCATTTCCTTCTGTAAGGTTATATGGTCAGAGTACCTGTTGACAACAGCCTAAATGCTGAGGTTTTCATCATAGAATAATACATGCACCATATACCCGCCACCTGGCAAAATGATATTACCGTTTTTGTCAAACTGCATTTCCACCTACCTATAGATTAACAAGACATCCTGCATTCTACTTTAGAGATTAGGCTCTTTCCAGTCAAGGCAATACTTGATTCTGAATGGGTTTGTATGTAGTTGTGCAATGCCGCTAATGTCCTGTTGTCATCTTTCCACAAGAGCATTCTTGCCCTGTCTACAACCTGTGTCTGAATGGTTCGAATCCTTATCAAAAAAGTAAGGTAAGTACGCTCTTTGTTGGATAGTTCAGTGGTTGTTACGAAATTAGACATGCTCAGCCCCCCTTCTTAACATTAAGACTTCTTCCTCCAATAAATTCCAAGCCAAATAATACTTTCATAATAAGGCTTGTCCTATTCAGACCCAAAGCTGCAATATTGCTTATCATGCTATATCATATCAAACCTTTATATGAAAAGCAATATTCAAAAAGCGCATCACAAATAAATTGTAGTTCTAATATTACTATTCACGGTAGATGCAAAAGCACACTCCAGATGGATAATTGTTTATTGTAAGACTGAATGAGTATATTGGCACTTGGCGAGAGATTTCCGATTCTAAAGCCCGCTACGGACCCACTCAAGCATGAGTGGCTCCAGACAAGAATGAATATCCATCTGGAACGCCCCTTGCACACCATAAATGGAAACGTTTTGATAGGTAGTCAAAATATGTCTCGAAAAACGAGTATTTTAATGCGAGCTTTACTTGCATAACTTTTTCAAAATAACCACAAATTATTGTATCGTATTTAGATTTACTTGTTTAATGCCTGCTGAAATCATTGTCTTTGTCGAAGATAGTCAATTTCGGAATATTTTCAGTCTCGTCACGGACAGCAACATAAATCACTATGCCATTGAGATTCATAATATTTACTCGGATTGCGACACTCAGGCTTACCTACACTATTCCACCTTGCCATACCCACTTATTTTCTGAATATGGCTCCTATTAAACCCACGGTTCCCACCCCCTTATAAATTCTTCCAAAGAAGCAAAACTACCACTTCCCTCTGGCCGTCTCTGGGTTGCATCCTTATCACAGCTATGCCCACTCGGATCAGTATAATACACCGGGTTATTCCGGCAGTAAGCATACAGGCAACCGTCAACATATGCTTTTATTTGTACAATTTGTTGCGGCGTTGCATTTCACTCCCCCTTTTGTGTATTCGATCAGGTGGTTCGCAGTGTCATACTTATAACTCTCCTCTACTCCTGCCGATACCTTTCTTTATCAATATAGTACCTTTCGTCGACAAAGCATTAAATTCATTTAATACATAAACAGAGGATTGACACTAAAATCAATGTTTAATTTTTTTAGTTCAACAATTGTCGACTTAATCTCCGATGCCTTTGCTTTTAATATACATACTTCTTTTTCCTCAAGCATATGTTTGGCCATATTGAAATTGACATTAGCAGTTTTCGCTACAAACTTTATTTTTTCTATATCAATCCTATACACATTTTTAATATAAAGGCTATACTCTGTTTCATCAGCATCTATTTCATCAATGCGTGTTGTTACTATATTCCAACCACATGCTGGACATATCCATCCCTGTGTAGAACCTTTAATGTACCAGTTCATTTTTTCTCTACATTTTTCACAACACATTTATCGATTTCCTCCTGGTGTAAATGGCTTAAAAGTACCAATATCATTCATATCTGGCTGCCTCGCATCATTCATTCCTGCGACAAAATAAGTGCCATCTGATCTTGCCCATAAATATTTTGTTGGTGCTGAGACATCTACATTAAGCCTATTTGCCAAATTTTGTGCAAATCCATTGTCTATGGAACCTGTATTACAAGATAACAGCCTTATATTTTGCCCATTATAACCATCTAAACTTTGAATCAAACGGGCAGCAGTTTTGTGGTCTACTATTATGTGCTGTCCATTATGAGTAATTTGTATTCCATTGGGGGTTCCATGTGCCACAATATCAAAATATCCATCAGGATCCACATCTGTTCTACGACTAATATACTTCGCAAAAAGATCGTCATCATCCATAAATATAGCATCTCCAGCAGAATATGAAATACTCTCACTACTATGTCTATTAGTATCTGGCTCAACCGCCTCCGGATTACTCGGCCTGTTAGCAGAGGTATCCGTCTGCGAATCCTGCTCTACACGCCTGTTTGCCGCCTCCGCCTGTGGAGTGTCATACTGAGTTGTCAGACCATGCTCCTGATTGAATGCAATCTCATCAGCCACATGCTGCGCAAGCTGGTCAGCAAAACTATCACTTCCCTCTGGCCGCCTCTGGGTTGCATCCTTATCACAGCTATGCCCACTCGGATCAGCATAATACACCGGATTATTCCGGCAGTAAGCATACAGGTTCAGACCATCCCCCCGGTAAGTATCCTCCTGGGTAAAACGCGCTATCACAGGGTTATAGTACCTGGCCCTCAGATAATACTGCTGGCTGATGGGGTCATACTGCTGGCCGTTGAACTTAAAGCGGTTCTCTACCGTCTCCTCACAGAGCGTCAGGTTCCCCCATGCGTCATATTCATAGCGGTTCAGGACGTCCTTCCCCTCTGCCACATGGGTAATACTCCCCATCTCGTCTGAAGCATAGTGGTAGTACGTCCTTGCGCTCTCCGCGTCGGAGGCGATGAGTTCATAGCCCCGGATATGGCGTATCTTGTTATCTTCGCTCTCCTCCATTACCACTTCCTGCCCACGGAAGATGAACTGTACCAGTTTTCCGTCCTCCTCCATCTCATGACGCAGGTTCTCCGCGTCATAGCGGTTTATCTGCACATGGCCGTCGAAGGTCTCCACCTTCTCTGTCCTGTTGAACAGGTCGTAGGTGTAGCGGGCCCTGTCATCCGCTGTGAGGTTCCCCGCATTGTCGTAGGTAAATGTGGTTTTCACTCCCCCTTTCGTGTATTCGGTCAGGTGGTTCGCAGGGTCGTACTTATAGCTCTCCTCCACTCCTGCCGATACCCTGCGGCGGCGGTTCCCGGCTCTGTCGTAGTAGAGCTCCTCGGTATAACCGGGGTATTCCA
>Ga0137308_102593_pt1 | contig 11472 bp, 14 predicted proteins | sample Inofrocosms_June_FD_97181 | JGI IMG/M metagenome (GOLD analysis project Ga0137308, IMG submission 97181) | Mouse cecal microbial communities from Vienna, Austria - N-Acetylneuraminic and N-Acetylglucosamine D2O microcosms_June | ecosystem: Host-associated > Mammals > Digestive system > Large...
TATGGCTGTGATTTCGTGCAATAAACGTTATGACAGGACAAAAAGATTGCGATAGAAATGGTGAGTCATCTCATGGACAATCGCAATTCTGAACCATATTGGTCTAAAATGCCGATTTTGCCGATTTATGTGCCGATTTGGACGGGGTGCTTTTGCAGACCTGTCCGGCAGTGGTATAATCAGGCATATGTTTTAGTGAGGAGGTTTTTGAAAATGAACGAACAGAAATTAGAAAAGCAGAGGCAGAATCTTGTGGAAAGGGGTGTGTTATCGCCAGATGAAAAACTATATGGCAGCAGCACGATCAATTATACGGAGAAGCTGGTCGGAAGAATCGAGACATGGAATCAGGGCGGCGTGGCAATCTTTACGGACCGGCAGGTCATTCTCACCAAGGGATTTTCATGCGAATACATCCATATTCCTTACAGCTGTATTAAGGAACTGGGAAAATGCAATCAGGGATTTTTTCCGATAGGGATGGTGATTACTTATGAAAACAGGGAAAGCGGGGAAATCGTGACAGAAAAGATCTCGCTGGGGAAAAGAAAGAAATGGCTGCAGATCATATCGGAAAAAACAGGATTATAGCTTTCCAGTGGTAAGGAGCTGCAGACAGGCGATTGGCCATGCAGGACTGTTTTGCATGACCGGAAAACGGAAACGGAGGTTTATATATGATTTCTTTAGATTACCCAATTTGGAAAGAACTTGGCTCCGCCGGAAGCGATACGGATGAAATACTTCGTGATTTAATGGAAGGAAAAGGAGATTTCCGTGAAAACATGGAAGAACTGAGCTGGGATTTGAGCCATCAGGCCAGTTGGTATGATATGACAGCCTATGCCCTTCCCCATCTGGCGGCTCTGTGTGCAGGACTCTCTCCGGAAGATAAGGCATTTCTGATTAAGGATATTGGCATGGCCATCGCCGCTGAAGGTGCGTGGCCTCTCGAACCTGATACGGAAGCCTTCCGCGAATTTCAGGAAGGGCTGAGGGGGCTGCGCCGTGAAACAGAAAAATTGGTCACAAATCCGGATATCGCGGCAATCTTGGGAAACGATCCAACGGGGGAGAGGAGGGAGGTGTTTGCCCTTTCTGCGCTTGCAGTCCTTGGAAACCGGATGCATGCATATGGGATGTGGAACGTGTTTAGCAGTGATTGGGATGAATGTATCGGAGCCTGCTTGTGCGGCTGGGAAGAGGGAGTTATCTCTTTTCGCACAGACAAGGATTATTTCAGCATGGAACCGGTTTCGATTGCTCCGTGGGACGGCAAGTCCATAGAGGACGAGCCTGTGTGGTTTCAGGGCCTGCTTCACCGGATAGGAAATGAAGAAGCGATCCGGTTTCTGCCTTTTGTATATGGAACGTGCGTCTGCCCCGATTGCGGAAAAAGAGCGGCTTACTGGGATTGGCTGGCGAAGTACATCGGATATGGATGGTGCGGCGGATGACTTTATTCAAGTATATCAATTAGAATATGGAGGATAGATATCATGATTAGTTTGGATAATGTCAAACAGATAAGCCCAAAATTATCTTTGGAAAACGGCATATCGGAGGATGATTTAGGCGAGGATGTATCTGAAATTGTCTACCGTATAGATGTGTTTGAATGCGATGATGCTCCTATAATTGACCGGCATATAGACATCGAATATTCTTTCGGCGACTATTACGAAGTGCATGAAGACAGCCCTTTATTTCAATTTATTTGTGCATTGTGCAACCTGTCATTAGCACAAGAGGAGGAAGAAAGGGAAAAGGTTTTATGCAAGAGTACACGTTAAAAACGAAATTTGCGGCATTGGATGTGCCACAGGCAATTGAATACCTGATGGATTTTGGAAAGATTATTGAGAAGGCGTTTGAATACCGTGACAGCCGCCCGCGCCTGCTGGGGAACCTGCTGGTTCTGGAGCGCTATTGCAATACGGTGCAGCTGGGTGGTGCCCCCGAAGGCTTTTGTTCAGAGCATTTTGCAGAATACTTTGCGGATTCGTGCCCGGATCCTTATGAATGGATTGCGGTTGAGTGGAGTTGCGATCTGTTGATGCAATTGGTTTCCATAGAGGGCGGACGTGTGGATTACGAAAATTTTGAGGAGTGCGGAAAACTTGATTTATATTGGGTGCCGTATGTGCTTGAGATAATACAGGTGGGTGTCTGTGGATGGCTTGCCAGTGCAATTGTTGCATCAAACAGGGAAGCTGATTCGGAAAAGTCGATGACACAGGTATACAATTCATTATCTCGGGAAATTGTCATGTATGTTCAGAAGGATCTGAAGACGGCTCTTTGGGCCGCGCCAATGGAGTATGAAGCGCTGCGGAAGGAATACGGACAATATACGCTCATTCCGGAGCAGTATGCGGGAGTATTAAAAAATGACCGGAGGAAAAAGAAACGGAGGAGGAAAAAATAATGGTTATGGAGGAATTAATTCGTCAGTTTGTTGAGGAATTTCAGCAGCCCTCGACATTAGAGGAAACGAAAATTGCCAATTTATTAGGACATTCGGATAGGTTTATTGCCTTGGATCAATACCGAAGAAAATATCTAACAGCCCAGAAACAAATACTGGATGAGTTGGCTGGAAAGCTGGATTCTATGGATTTGTACAAGGGCTGCTGCTGCGCATTTTTATGTGGTGTGCTGATGGGAGAATGTGGGCCTGGAGGCGCAGGAGAGGGACTTGTGAATTTCTTTATTAAGGTGGTTTCTCATCTCTGCGGGTTGCTGGATGAGCTGGATAAAACAGAGGAAAGTGATCCTGAGGATGAGATGTTGGACAAGCTGTTTTTGACGGCGCCGGATAAGGTTCGGGCTTTCCGGGGAAGTGCACCACTGATGATGGCAATTATGGATTTACTGGCAAAATCACCAGAGAGCAGGGAGTATCTGCGTAAAAAGGATTTATATGATAATCTGGAGCGCATTGAGCCTTTTGTGAAAAATGGCTCATATTTGCTTCGGATTTATCCTGTCTGCGGACCTATGGATGTGCTTGTTTTGGCACCAAAAAAGGAGCAGGGAGCGTTAATAAAGGTTCAGGATGTGGGGACAAATTTCCACTTGATGACCTTGCTGGAAAGGGCACTTTATCAGAAAGAATGGGACCAGCGTTTTGGCTTATCCGCAGATGTGAAATCACCGGAAAGCCTAAAAGTATTTGCCTATGCATCGGGGGAAGAAACAGCAAGACAGAATGGTTCGGTTTATGCACATGCCGCCTATTATTCCTGTGATGGTCAGATGCTCTGGGGAGAGATGGGGCCAGATACGATTCCCTGTGTGGAGCAAATGCCTGTGGTATTGATTTGTCCTGAAAAATTTCCACGAAGCTGGGATTTATTCTTCGCTGTAAGCTGCCATCCTTATCTTAAGCCTTTGGCAGAAATCAAACGGGAATTGTCAAAGGAAGAGGTTCGGGAATGGATGGAGAAGATGCAGGGGATTTCATCATTCTGATTCTTATTTGAAGGATAGATATTATGATTACAATGGATGGCGTCAAACAGATAAGCAAAAAAATATCTTTGGAAAATGGCATATCGGAAAATGATTTAAGCGAAGATGTATCTGAAATTGTGTACCGTACAGATGTGTTTGAGTGCGATGATGCTTCTGTCATTGACCGGCATATAGACATCGGATATTCTTTCGGTGACTATTACGAAGTGCATGAAGACAGCCCTTTATTTCAATTTATTTGTGCATTGTGCAACCTGTCATTAGAACAAGAGCAGGAAGAAAGGGAAAAGGTTTTATGGAAGAGTACACGTTAAAAACGAATTTTGCGGCGCTGGAGGATGCGCAGGCAAATGAATACCTGATGGATTTTGGACAGATTATTGAGAAGGCGTTTGAACACAGTGACAGCCGCCCGCGCCTGTTGGGGAATCTGCTGGTTCTGGAGCGCTACTGTAATACGGTGCGGCAGGGGCTGGCTGGGCAGGGGCATGAAGCAAAGCTTTCGGTGTGTCTGCGGTATGCGCAGGGGCTTCTCTGGGACTACCTGGGCGGACGCGTCACGGCGGCGGATTTTCAGGACTTTGCAAACGATTATTTTGCGTGGCTGTTAGAACACTGTGTCGGACCGTCAATAGATTTATACGAAAGCTTATATGCGGAATATTTTGCGGATTCGTGTCCAGAGTCTTATGAATGGTTTGCGGTGGAATGGAGTTCCGGGCTGTTGATGCAGTTGGTTTCCATAGAGGGCGGGCGTGTGGATCACGAAGATTTTGAGGAGTGCGGGAATCTTGATTTTTATGGGCCGCTGAGTATGCTGGATATGCTGGAGGATGTCTGTATATACCTTACCGATACGCCCGTCGCATCAAACAGGGGCGCTGATCTGGAAGAAGCGATGGCGCAGGTGCGCAAAAATTCATTATTTCAGGAAATTGTCATGCATGTCCAGAACGATTTGCAGACGGCGCTTTTGGCCGCGCCTGCGGAATGGGAAGCACTGCGGAAAGAATACGGACAACATACGATCCTTCCAGAACAGTATGCCGCACGGATGCTGGAGTATTAAAAAATGACCAGAGGAAAAGAAATGGAGGAGGAAAAGGCGTTTCCCTGGTTTGAAAACAGCGGCATCCCCAATGAAAAGTACCATATGGTTTTTTCCCTTTATGATGCGTGTGACGGATTATGGGGAATGCAATATTTTGAAGTTTGGGAATCTCAAATTTATCCGTTTATTGTCAGACAGCATGTGCGCGATGACTTGGAGGTCCGCTATGAGCTGTTTGACAAAATGAGGCGGGATATGGCGTGGGCATGTGTGGAAAAGATATTGGACATGCCTGGATTTTTTACGATGCTGGCAGAAATTTATAAAGAGGGATATTTCCCATGTTCCTGGAAGGGGGCCATCCATCCGGCCAGGCAGTGGTATTATAGGGATTGCGCAGACTTTTTCCCGCTGGGATCTGCTGGCTGGAAGCTTATCTGTGTTTTATTGAAAGAGGAACCAGAGGAAAATTTTTTATGGATGCGGAAGGGGGATTTGAAATGGCAGAATTTCAGGAAGGAACGCTCGATACCTTGATGGAACGTTTATGTAACAGTATATCCGGCTTTGACCCGGAATGGGTAAAGCGCTGTGTGCCTGCAACAGAAGAACAGATTCAGCAGTTACAGGATATTCTGGCGGTAAAGGTATGCGAAGGATATTCCATGAGATTTTGTTGTAATGACGATAAATTGCTGAAACGGGTAATGTGTTCACCTTTGTCAAAGGTTTTTGATACAATAAGTAAGCTTTGGGGTTGCATAGATAGAAAAGATGGATAATAAACAAAGTAAAATCGTAAAATCAGCGGCTGAACTCTTAATGGTTTATTCTGCCCAGTGCAGATGTTGTAATAACGCATTTGACTATGCGGCGGAAACTGCGGATACAGATATGGTAAGGAACTGTTCAGAAATTACTTGTGACAAGTAATTGTCATGAGTAATTTCTGAACAATTCCTTATTAACAGAGAGAAAGAAACGAATGGAAAGGCCGTTACATATTTAGACAGACTTCAGGAAAACTATCACAATTTATTTTCTAAGCCGTTGCAAAAATCTGAGTTTACAGAAACAGATATTAAGTTGATAGAAACAGAATGGGGCTATGAGCTTCCGAGACCTTATATTGATTTCCTGCGGAGTTATCAATTGCCAAAATGTTGCATGGTATCGGTATCTTTTTGCGGCTTGTCTGCACAAAGGACATTTATAATGAAGATTGTCTGGAATTTATACTGGAGGTATAGAAATGAATGAGGAAAAGAAAATTGAATTTACACAGAAATGGATTGGGGACGCGGTAAAGAAGTTTCTGCAGAAAGAGGACATTTACGAAAGCGATATGGAGAGAATCAGGTATATGCGTATCGGCGACTGTAACTTTGGCGGCCTCTACACGATTGAATTGAGCACGGCAGCGCCGCCGGACCCCTTCTATACCACAGACGGCGGGGACGAGTGGGATCCGGACGGCGAAACTGCTGTGACTGGCAGATTCATCCGGCTTTACATAGACTATGCGAAGAAAGCTCCCTGGGATTACATAAAATCCGGTACAGGGGAGCGTTTTTTCCAGCTTCCGCCATATACTTATACTGTCTGGAAAGAATTTGAAGAGCAATATGAAGAGGCAAAAGAGGAAGAATATGATGAAGAGGATTGGGACAATTCTGCGGATGAATGGGAAGCTTTCGAGAAAACCATCCTGTGCCAGACATATCGGGAGAAATTTGACGACGACGATGCTTACAAGGAATGGCAGCGGCGGACCGACCGGGGCATTCAGCAGGATATCGGCCTGTTTACCGGGCTGGAGGTGCTGCGGCTTTTCAGCGCGGAATATCAGGATATGACTTTCTTAAGAGCGATGCCCCTGCTGCGGGTGCTGGAAGTGGTAGAAAGCAGATTTGCTTCCCTGGAAGGCATAGACGACCTGGCGCGGCTGAAGCAGCTTTGCTGCTGGTTTGACTAAGAATGATGGAGCAGAAAAAAATCCTGTCTGGCATTCTGTCAGCTGCAGTGGTCCTGTGCAGCGCTTCCTGCGGCGGAAACGCCGAGGCGTCAGGCGGCTCACATTTACTGAAAAGGATAAGGGAGTGCCGTAAGCGTGATAAGGTCAATCTTGATACCTGTGCAGGAATCACCCGGATGAAAGGCGATGATGCAGACCTTTCACGAGAGGGTCAATCAGTGCAGCGAAGAAGAAGGTGATGAGATTCTGGCAGAATGGGCAGCGTGTTTTGGTGTTTATATCGGGGAGACGCTGCTGCGCGTGCATTTGTCGGAGAAAGGATTCGCATGGGCGTTGAACGGAGAGCTACCCATGCTTCAAAGGGGTAATGACAGATTAGAACCCATTTACCAGGCGTACAGTCGAATCCGGTATGGATGTGCATTTGATATTGGTACATTTTATCAGAGGGCAGTCTGGATAGCTGACCAGGCACCATTTTCTGCGGAGCGCGTAGTGGATGTGGAACTGGTTGAAGCCGGGTATCATGAAAAAAATGTATTATATGAAGATATTGAGACACTTTTATTGGCAGTTGTAAATGGAGAGGAAGAGTACATGATTCTTCGCTCCAGGGATGGATTTCTGCAGTTTTTTGGCATGAATGATAAGTTTGTTGCGGAAACGCAAGTCAATTTGCCGGATGGAGACTTTCGCACGTATTCTATTATCAATAAGGAAAGAAAACAAGCGATGGATAAGATTACAGTCCACACAATGCTTGACAAGTCCGAAGTTCCGGCATGCGAAGTGATCTCGCTGGAGATGCTCAGAGCGGCAGTGAGGGCGTATTACAGCAATGGGCACTATGAGTCTTTTCTGAAACAGATACCGCATATGGATACGACAGAGCAGACAAAAAGGTACATGGGGCTGATAAAATGAGGGCGTTTGCGGTAATATTAATAATCAGTATTATGTTTGTGTATTGCCAAAGATAGAAGCTCTCCCAAAGAAGTGGCATGAAATAAAACGGATTACGTTGTAAAGGAACTGTTTTTAGAGCATTGGCTCTGATAAAGAGCAATAGGAGGATTTGAAATGGCAGAATTTCAGGAAGGAACGCTGGATACCATGATGGAGCGGTTATGTAGCAGCATATCCGGTTTTGATCCGGAATGGGTAACACGCTGTGTACCTGCAACAGAAGAACAGATTCGGCAGTTACAGGATATTTTTGCAGAATGCCACTATACGGTACCGGCTGCCTACCTCTATTATTTAAGAAGAATGGGGCAGAATGACGGCGGCTTGCTGGAGAATGAATGGGATGGCTGTGAGGTAGATATTGGTACGGTTTTAAAATTTCTGTCTGACAAGGACTCTTATTTCAGAAAAGAATTAGAAAAAGGTTTTTTTCTGTTTTCTGATCATTGGGCAGATGCCGGTTTTTATATGAAATTATCTGCTACGGATGATAATCCAATGGTCACAGACCAGGAAGGCGTCTATGTTACAGAAAGCTTTGAAAAATATCTGTTCCGAAAGGCGTTTGATATGTACCAGAGAAAATTTACATATAGTGATTTTGAACGTGAGTCTGTCTGCAGTGACAATGAGAAAAAAAGGATAGAAGATTGCAGGACATGTCCGTATTGTGGGGATACAGTGGAAGAACGTATGGCTTTTATCAATCAGATGGCGGAATCTTATGGCATTAAAAAAGCATGGTTCAGTGACAAGGCACATTTCATCTGTTATAGTGCAAGTTATGCTTTTGAAATAAGTGTATGTGATGGATATTCTATTGATTTTTCTTGTAATGACGATAAATTGTGGAAACAGGTAAGGTCGTTGCTTGGTGTATTCCCGAATTTTTTTTCATACCTAAGCTCGTTTGAGAATGAAAGAGATGGAAAGGAAAGCGGTGATATGTATGAACGTTGCGCAAGCTTCAACCGCTATGGAGATCTATCCAAATTTATAACAGATCCGGATTTATTACAGGCCACAGGGGATGGGGGCGTCTATATATCTAATGAGGATAATTATGATATTGCAGTGTACTTAGAGACTTGTTATGCTTCCTTTGATGAAGTGAAGCCGTTTATCGTGTTTTTGGCGACTCAAATCTGTGAATTAGACAATGCTGTACAGTGGTTTCACCGGAAAAAAAGAATTAAAAAAAATGGGCGTGGTTATGTAAGCCTCCCAAGTCCCACAGGCACGTATCGGATTGATTATTCTCAAAGTATGGAAGATAATCCTGCACCACAGGAAGAGAAATCTGATTTTATTTTAGCTTATATTTATATGGAAGAAAAAAACCAGATCAGCTTCAATTATTGGTGTACCACAGAAAATTCAGAGTTTGACGTTGTTTTTGAATATAAAGAGAATAAATTTTTCATGCGAAGTTACGGCATAATTGACAATATTCCAGACAACTGGGAGGAATAATAGCTTATCATCAGATATGGAGGACAGGAATGACAAACAGCAAAAGAAGAACTATATCCGAGAGCGGCATGGCTGGCTGAAGCGCCATAAAGGAAGGTCTGCTTTGAGGGATTATGAATATGTTAAGAGAAGAATTGAGTGAAGAGAAACGGAAGGAATATGACATATTGACTGCAAAAATGATGGGAGATTGAAGAAGAACTTGCCGGAGATTAGAAGAATTTTAGGAATTGTTAAGAAATAGCAATAAATGGACAGTGTGTTTTGGAGACTGCGGAGACAGAAACGATGGATAACGAACAAAGTAAAATTGTAAAAACAATGAGAAATGCCATTAAAAACGGAAATTTAGATGTGGTGAAAGAGTTGCTCAAGAGTAACGGCGGCTTATTGACGGTAAATACAGTATTTGGTTCATGGCTGCATATTGCTGCCTCATATGGTAGAATCGATATTGCGAGTTACCTTATTGACTGCGGAATAGATGTGAACAGGAACGGAGATATATCCGGCGGCAATCCTATAAGAAGTGCGGCGGAAAACGGCCAGATTGAAATGGTTGAATTTTTATATAATCATGGAACGGAATTTGATGTAAGCGAGGCGGCAAAAAATCCTTTATTTGGAGCAATCTATGGAGGGTATTATAATGTCGTTCAATTTCTGGTTGAACATGGAATTGACATTACAAAATCTTATCCGATTGGAGAATTGGATCATGTAGATGGCTGTGTATATGCACAACAAATTGGCAGACACAAGATTGAGCAATATTTGCGGGAAAAAATGATTTGAAATGATAACGCAGGATAAAGGGAAGCTTTTTGCGAACCACAGAAAATTCACAGCCTGACATTGTTTTTGGATGTGAAGAGAATAAATTTTTCCTGCGGACATACCGTGCGATTGACAATATCCCCGACAACCGGGAGGGAGAACAGATTATCGGCGGATATGGAGAGCAGGAATGACAATCAGCGAGGAGAATATTTATGTCAGGTAATCATGAAACCATTATTTCAGCGGAAAATCCTGTGAAAAGATTTCCAACCGGACTGCAGGAATTATATCTGGATGTGTGTGAAGACGGTCAACCGCCAATCTGTCATCAAAGGTTTACAGAGAAGAATTTAAAGCAGCTGATCAGGAAAATACATAAAAGAAAAATGCTGGGAGCTTCTCTGTCCTGCCCGGACAGGGATGAGGATTATTTTGAGATTGAAGTAAACTCCAGTTGGATTGCGTTCCAATATGTTGTCAATAACGGTAAGATTGCGTTTTATTAGGAAAACACACTGTCAAAAGGATTTTATGCTTTGGCGGGGGTCAGCCCGCCTCGGCGGTGTCAGTGGTGTTGATTTCAATGTACTCGGCAATCTTGCGGAACTCGTCCGCAAACTTAAAGTGAACGCTGATATTGCCGTTTTCGTAAACCTTGATATGGTCTACCAGCTCAATCAGAATTTCGCGGGTCAGCTTTTCGATGTTCTGATATTTTGCAAAAGCTACCAGCGCGGGATGCTGCTGGTCAACGCCGTTTGAGAGCTCTTTCCGTTCAGCCGTCAGCCGGGCCAGCAAATCCGAGAGCCCAGCGGCCTGCCGTTCATAATCGGCTTTCATTTCCCGGTATTCCTGCTGGGTGATTTCCCCGTCTTTCCAGTCTTGATACAGTGACTGCTTATAGCGGGTGATTTTCGTCAATTCCTTTTCCTTTGCGGCTATCTGGTCGTTAAGGCGGTGGGATTGACTTTTTTTCAGCGGGGCCGCATTGATACGGGCTACTATTTCCGAGTAGGAAACGGCGGTGCTCACTTGATACTGGATAGCGAACAGAACGGCGGCCTCTAAACGGTTGTGCTTGATAGAGTGCATGGTGCAGGCCGTCCGGGAGCGGTTCTTGTAGGTGGAGCAGGCATAATATACATTTTTCCCGCTCTGGCTCCGGGTGACGGATTTCCCACAGTCCGCACATTTCAGAAAGCCGCTAAACAAATGGAGCTCCCGGCCCTTTGGGGTCGTCCGGGTATCCCGGAGCAGGAGGGCCTGCACCCGGTCAAAGGTTTCATGGGTGATGATTGCCTCGTGGGTATCGGGGACGCGCACCCATTCTTCCTCCGGCACAGCCTCAATCTGGTGTACCTTGTAGCTTTTCACCCGGCGGCGGCCCTGCACCAAATCCCCGGTATAAATGGGATTTTTCAGAATGTCATTGACAATCTTGTTTCCCCACATGGGATTGTCGGCCACGGCGGGGGAATAGGGCAGGCCCTTTTCTATCCGGTATGCCGTGGGGCTGGGTATGCCGTGTTCGTTCAGATAAAGCACAATCGCGTGTTTGGTGGTTCCTTGCAGGCATAGCTCGTAAATCTTCTTGACGATTTCAGCGGCCTCCGGGTCAACGATTAGCTGGTGTTTGTCCTTGGGGTCTTTTATGTAGCCGTAGGGAGCAAAAGAGCCGATGTACTGACCGTTGCGCCGCTTATAATCAAAAACCTGCCGGATTTTCTTTGAGGTCTGATAACAATACTGG
>Ga0137308_102594_pt1 | contig 11464 bp, 19 predicted proteins | sample Inofrocosms_June_FD_97181 | JGI IMG/M metagenome (GOLD analysis project Ga0137308, IMG submission 97181) | Mouse cecal microbial communities from Vienna, Austria - N-Acetylneuraminic and N-Acetylglucosamine D2O microcosms_June | ecosystem: Host-associated > Mammals > Digestive system > Large...
CTTTCATCTGACAAAAAGTTTCCTGCACCATCCCCGGTTTCTGGATGACCGGGTGCCGGAGGAACGGGAGGCCGGGCTTAAGATGGGGCGGAGGGCACTTGCTGCCTGTGAGGAGATCTGGCTGTGCGGGGAACGGATGTCTGCCGGGATGAAGGCAGAGGAGGCAGAGGCCAAAAGGCTGGGGATACCCATACGGAAAGTGCCGTCTTCGGATATCTGTTCCTTCCAGAAGCAGATAGAGGGACAGCGCCGGGAGGAACCTGCAGGGATGGAGGCGATGACGTTATGTTAAGAAAGGGGAGTGAACGATGTATATTTATCCGGACCACTTGAAGGCGAAGGCAACCATGTGGCTGTGGCAGCTTAAGGATCTTACCATTGTAGGCGTGGGTGTCCTTCTTTCTGTCCTTGCCATTACCCAGACGGGGATCGTCATCCCGGCGATCCTGACTGCTGTGTATGCGTTTCTGACGATCCGCTTTGAGGATACCAGCATCCTGGATTTCCTCTGCTATGCCAGCGCGTTCTTTTTTCGGTAGCAATTTTTTGAATGGAGGTTTCATCAATGAGCAGAAAAGAAAAAAGGGAGAGGGAGCAGAAGCTCTCCACCCGCCAGCTCATCAACACGAAGGCGGTCAGCGACTACAGCCTGGAGACTTACGATGGAGATGACCTGGTGTATTTCATGATCCGGCCCACCAATCTGTCGGTGCTGTCCGATTCCAGCGTGGGGGCCAGGGTGTATGCGCTGATGAATGTGCTGAAAGGCGTGGCGGAGATCGAGATGCTGTGCTTAAACAGCAGGGAGAACTTCGAGGAGAACAAAAGTTTTTTGCGGAAGCGGGCGGAGGAGGAGAGGAACCCGGTGGTCCGCAGGCTCCTGGAACGTGACCAGAATTTCCTGGACCGGATCCAGGTGCAGATGGCCACGGCCAGGGAATTCCTGATCATCATCCGGCTCCACAATGAGAAGGGGACGGAGGTGTTCTCCTACCTGGACCGCATTGAAAAGTCCTTAAAGGAGCAGGGTTTTTCCGCCAGCCGGGCGGGGAGCGAGGATATCAAACGGATCATGGCTGTGTATTACGAGCAGAACGTGACCAGCGAGAAGTTTGAGGACTTTGACGGGGAACGGTGGATCATCCCGGACGATTAAGGAAAAATAGTGGGTTACTACCTTGGCAAAAGTGTGGTATACTCTGACAGAAGGGACAGAAGGGAGGACAGCCTATGGATTATCAGGAATTAGTGCGGAAACGGGATGCGTATCAGGAAGGAAAGCATCTCATACCGGAGCTGACCATTGCCAGCTATGAGCGGGCGTTCGAGATAGAATATACCCATCATTCCACGGCCATAGAGGGGAACACCCTGACGCTGATGGAGACAAAGCTGGTGCTGGAGGATAGGATCAGCGTGGGCGGCAAACGCCTGCGGGAACTTTACGAGCCGATAAACCATGAGAAGGCATTCCACTATGTGAAAGACTGTATTGGCAAAGGATATGCGCTGGACGAGAAGATCATTAAGGATATCCATGCCATGCTGATGCAGAACATCATGGTAGGCGGAGTATACCGGAACGTGGATGTGTATATTTCCGGCGCACAGCACACCCCGCCCTCCCCGAATGAGATGTACCGGCAGGTAAAAGACTTTTATGCAGACCTGGGCTGGAAGGGACAGCAGCTGAACCTGATCGAGCTGGCGGCATGGACCCATGCGGAATTTGTAAAGATCCATCCCTACCCGGACGGGAATGGGAGGACATCGAGGCTGATCATGAATTACCAGCTGATGGCAAACGGCTTTGCGCCCATATCCATCGCAAAGGAGAACCGTCTGGACTATTTTAATGCGTTGGAAGCCTATGCGGTGGAGGGGGATATCTTACCATTTGCAGAGATGATCGCAGAACTGGAGGAAATACAGCTTGACCGGTATCTTGCCATGATCGAGCAGGCCCAGGGAATGAACCAGCAGTTATAAAAACAGAATCATAGAGATCAGGAGCGTCAGATGTGAAAAAGCATCTGGCGTTTTTTCATGCAAAAAATCAGGAGGAAGAACATTGAGGAAGACAAATACAGACCAGCCCGGCCATCCGGGGGATGCGCGTGTGCAGGAATTTCTGGACATGATCGCGCCTTCGGTGGTCAAGTTCAATACGGACCACTTCATCTGCGGCAACACCTTCCGGTGTGTCTGGGCGCTGCGGGAATACACCAAGCCCCTGTTCTTCATCCCCACCCACCAGTTCCTGTTCAATGCCGGTGCCATTGATGAGAAGTTCTATATCGACACGCTGCAGCTGGAACCCAGCGAGTTCTCCCTGATCCGCTATCCCCAGCGAGGGGTATGTCTCTATAAATGCGGCAATGAGCGTTACAATCTGATGGTCACGGCTCCGGATTACAAGGCCAGGCTGTTCGGAAAGGCAGGCGGGCGCTGATGGAGTCTGGGAGAGGCAGGCGGCAGGGCTGTCTGGAAAGATTTTTCTGGATGTGGAGGAATAAAAGACTCATCTACAGACGGACATCCTGACGGGAGAGGAGGTGGACAGGCGTGGATTTAAAGGACCAGAAGTTCGGCATTAAGATCGAGCTGACCGGGATCAGCCGCAGCCGGGCGGCCGAGGTGGCAGCGCAACACTTTGGGACCTCCTCCTATTATGCGGGGACGTATTATGACACCTACGCGGCAAAGGACCAACAGCAGCGGGAATGGAAATTCATGAGTGACAGCAGCATAGAACCACAGAAAAAAACAGGAGAGCGCAGGATAGAGGCGTCTTCCGAATACCAGACCGAGATGGTGAGTCCGATCTGCAGGTATGAGGACATCGTGACGATCCGGAAGCTGCGGGAAGCGGGGGCGTTTGCGAACAAAAGCTGCGGGAGCCATGTGCATATCGATGATTCCCCTTTTGATGCCCGGGCGCTCCGGAACATCACCAACATCATGGCGGCAAAGGAGGACCTGGTCTACAAGGCTCTGCAGGTTTCGGTAGCCAGGCAGCACCGCTGGTGCCAGCTGGTGGAGTAGCGCTTTCTGGATGACTTAAACAGCCGGAAACCAAAGCGCATGGAAGCGGTGGAGCGCATCTGGTATCTCTCCCAGATGGAGAAGCGGTGTCCCGGCGCAACAGTCATGGGAACCGGCGAAGTCAAAGGCTATGAGCTTCTGTTCCGGGGAGTGGCCACCATAGAGCCACGGGAAAACGCCAGTGTGCCTGTGCTTTTATGGAAGATCTTGCCCCGGAATGAAAGGGCTCTGGACCGCTATGAAGGGTGGCCCCATCTCTACCGGAAGGAGAACCTGGAGGTGGAGATTGAAGGGAAAGGTGTGTCTGCCATGGTCTATGTGATGAATGACGGGAGGCAGGCGTCCATGCCGTCCGGTTATTATTATGATGTGATCGCAGAAGGGTACCGGACAGCCGGCATGGACGAGCATGTGCTGGAACAGGCCCTGGAGAGGACGAAAGAGGTGATGGAGCAGGAACAGGGGGCCCGGATGGAGGAATCGTTCTGGCAGCATAACCTGTTTGACGGCATGTAGTTGTAGACAAAGGAAAGATCAGAATAGGGAAGGAATCAGGCAGAAGCGTTCGAGGGTGTGTATTGTGGAGGAGTTCAAAATGATCAAGCAGGGGAGGAGATGGCCGCATCCGCAGCCATTACCCTGGCAGTGAAGGCAGCCGCAGTGGCAGCCACGGACAAACGGGCCAGGACAGCGATCGCCTCTGTGGTCATTGCCATGTTCCTGTCATTCATCTTGATGACCTTTATGATCCTGTGCGCACTGGACGGTACCAGTACGCACAATTTCTCCGCAGTGGATCTGTCTTTCCACGGAGGTGCGCTGCCTGCAAAGGTGCCGGAGGAGTACTGGGAGTATATCGAGGACATCCGGAAAAGCTTCCAGGACCTGGACGGTCTGATTGCCGGCGTGGAAAATCTGGAGGACGGCCAGATTGATGCCATCCGGGTCAAGTCATATTTTTATGCCCTGCATTTCGGGGAGGAGCAGCCGTCCCGCTGCGCCCGGAAAGCCTTTGTGGAATGCTTCCTGCGCTATGAGGAGCGGACCAGGGAGGTGGAGGAAGAGGATGGGAGCATTACGGAGGAAACCTACACTGCAGCCGTCTTCCTGACAGACCAGGAGGAGATCTGCAGCAACCTGGAAAGCCTTCTGGGAAGGACCCTGACCATGGAGGAACGGGCCAACGCCCGGAGGATCTACACCATGGCAGTCTATGGCCGAGTGGGGCCTGGCAGCTTCGAGGCGGGGGAGGCCATGGGAGATTCGGGGCGCTGTTCGCGGAAGCCACGAAGTATATCGGCTACCCCTATGTGTGGGGCGGCTCCTCCCCTGCCACTTCCTTTGATTGCAGCGGGTATATCTGCTGGATCTACACACAGTCCGGCGTCTACAACTTGCCCAGGACAACGGCGGAAGGGATTTATAACCAGTGCGCCATCGTACCCCGTGAGGAGGGCCTGGTGACCTGATCTTTTTCACCGGAACCTATGCATCCCCCGGTCCGGTGAGCCATGTGGGGATGCATGGGGACGGCTGCTTATGTGCCGTATATAGCAGAGCTTCAGTCTGGGGCATTGGGGGAAGTCACGGGCGGCAGGGTAAAAATAAATTGTGTGGCCGGAAAAAATATTTTCCCTGTCACCTGGGAGAACGGGAGGATTACGGAAGTGGTGTTCGCGTTCCCCAAAACATATTGCAGGCAAAAATACCTGCACCTGCAGCACCATAAAATTGCCCCGGATGGGACATACCTGATTGAGAATAGCGTACTTCTTGTGACGCCGGGGAGCACGGGAGGGAAAGAGCTGACCGAAGGGGAATGGAGAGCGGTTCCGGTATTTGAGGACATCCGTGCGGAAATTAAGACTGGCAGCAGGGAGCCGCAGTTCGTCATTGACAGGCTGAACATTGTGAATAACGCGGATGCCGAAGATACGGAAAACCCAATGGGGGTGGCGGTATTCGCCAACAGCATCGACACGCTCCGCAAGATGGACACGGAGTATGATTCCTACGCCAACGAATTTAACCTGGGGAGGAAGCGGATTTTCGTAGCGCCAGAGCTGACGACAGATGAAAATGGGAACGCGGTGTTTGATGAGAATGACACCGTATTTTACAGCCTGCCGGAAGATACGCTCAAAGGGGATAAGCCTCTTTATGAAGTCAATATGGAGCTGCGGGCAGAGCAGCACAGCAAGGCAATCAATGATGACCTGAATTACCTGTCCTTTAAATGCGGTTTCGGCACGGAGCGGTATAAATTTGAGAAAGGGACGGTCACAACAGCAACCCAGGTGATTTCCGAGAACAGCGACCTGTACCGGAGCATCTGCAAGCACGAAATTATACTGGAGAGCGTCCTGAAAGAGCTGGTACGCATTATCATACGCCTCGGTATTACGCTGAGGGAACCACTCAACGCAGATACCAAAATCACAATTAATTTTGACGATTCCATTATTGAGGACAAGGAAGCAGAGCGGCAGAGCGACCGCCAGGATGTGGCAATGGGTGCGATGGGACTGGATGAATACCGGGCAAAGTATTACGGTGAGACACTGGAAAAAGCGAGGGCAAACCTCCCTGCTCAGAATACAGTAATGGAGTGATGCTATGGCAGTGAAAGGAAAGCCGGACATTGCCGGCATATCCCTGCGCATGGAAGCTATCTGGACGGATGCGGAAGAGCGCATCATACTGGATATCATACGCCGGATAAAGAAGGCAGGAAGAATCACCTCCACGGCTGACTACCAGATAAACCGCCTGATTGAGCTGGGGAAATCCACGGAAGAGGTTGAGCGCATACTGAAAGAAGCGCTGGGTGCTACATGGCCGGAGATGTTCGAGCTGTACGATGAGGCGGCGGAATGGCAGTATGTGCGGAACAAAGATGTATACGAGCAGGTAAACGGGGAGTTCATCCCCCCGGAAGAGAACGAGTGGTTGCAGCAGACTTCGGACGCAGTGAAAGAGCAGACAAAAGACGAGCTTGAGAACCTTTCAAGGAGCTATGGTTTTTCTGTGATGATGGGTGCGCGCAGGGTGTTCATGCCATTCGCCACGTATTACCAGAGATATGTAGATACCGCCATCATGGATATTATTTCTGGCGGGTTTGATTACAACAGTGTTATCCGGCGTGTCGTAACGCAGATGACGAACAGCGGGCTGCGCTTCGTGGATTATGCTACCGGGTACAGCAGCCGCGCGGATGTCGCCGCCAGGCGTTCCATCCTGACCGGGGTCGCGCAGATTACGGCGGAAGTCAACGAGAGGAACGCAGAGGAATTAGGGACAGATTACTTTGAGGTTGACTGGCATCCGGCAGCAAGGCCAGACCACCAGGCATGGCAGGGGAAAGTGTACAGCAGGGAAGAGTTGGTGTCTGTCTGCGGGCTTGGCAGCAAGACGGGGCTCGGCGGGATCAACTGCCGGCATGTATATTATCCCTTTGTGCCAGGGGTTTCGGAGAGGATGTATACAGATGAATGGCTGGAGGAGCAGAACCGGAAGGAAGCAGAAACGAAAGAATGGCATGGAAAAAAGCTCAATGCCTATGAGCAGACCCAGCAGCAACGGAAGATGGAAACCGCCATGCGTGCCCAGAGGGAGAAAGTCAGGGGATTTCAGGAAGCTGGTGTGGATAACGATGAAATCACAATTGCGAAATGCAAGTACCAGGCACAGCTTGACGAGTATAAGCAGTTCAGTAAAAAGATGGGGCTGCCAGAACAGCGTGAGCGGATTTATCAGGATATGCGGGGCAGGGTGGCACCGAGTAAGGAAACTTACCAGAAATACACGAAGGAAATGATTAGAAATGCTGACAGGGATTCAAAAGAGTTCAAGAAATATAAAAATATTCTTGGCGATGATGCTGGCAGCCTTGCACAGTTCCGGCAGATGAAGTATAATAAACCTGAAAAGTATGAATCATTTAAAAATTATACAGAATCTGTTAATAAGGGAATGCTCTCCCCATTGTCTGGATTTGGAAATTATTGGAGGCTCCGTGAAAAAATAGAGAATGATATAGTTGGTATGAGAACAGTAACTGGGATAAAAATTTCTGGGCAAAGTAAACATTTCTTAGAACGAGTCATCGGGACAAAAGAGGATCCAAAAACACGTAGACCGAGAAGCGGGGTAAGTATTGAAGATATTCACGATGCGCTTTTGCACGGAGAACCAAGAATAAGGGAACGCGATCCAAATAGTGTAAAATTTATTACTGATAAGTGCATTGTATCAGTAAATCCTAGGACGGGTAATTTGATACAGTGTAATCCAAGATAGGAGGGGCTAAACAATGGTAATAAAATTAAAAAAGGAAATGTCTAAAATTTTGTTAGGTGAAGTCGAAGATATAATGCCGTTGATTGTTAGTCAAAAGGAATTGGATGAAGATACAGTGGAGTTGGAAGTATCAGACATCAACGAAATAGAGTTGTTGGTGAATGATGAAATTGTGTATAGGGGGCTGGATAAACAAGACACGGTTAATAATCTGGGAAAATGCTTATATAATTTGTACGATGAAATATTATTTCAAAAAAGTAACACCTAAAAAGAATATACAATCGTATATATAATACCACCCATTCCTTGTAATGAGTGGTATTTTTATACCCATTTTTAGCCGCTGCGTTATCGCAGCAGAAAGGAGACGCCATGAAATACCGTAAAAAACCAGTAATTGTCGAAGCATTCCGGTTCACGGATGATGTGGAGATGATAGCCCCAGAATGGTTCACTCAGGCAGTCATAGATGAGAAGATATTGATTGACCGCAGCTTGGTGGACGGGCATATGCACATTTACGGCTGTACCATTAACACGAAGGGTGGCAGAATGCACGCGAAGATTGGGGATTATATTATCTGTGAGAAAAACGGGAACCTGCACTCATGTCGGGCGGATGCCTTTAAGAAAACTTATGAGAAAGCAGGTGGTGCAGCATGACACGTATAGTGATTGGCGAGGGTTTCTGTGAAATCGGCGGCCACGCACCGGATCCCGCGGTGTGCCACGGGATATCTGCCATCAGCCAGATGCTGGGGAATTATCTGGAGCGTGATGGGCTGGGGGTAATGGAGAAAGGGGAGGGGTATCTGAAAATCACACAAAATAAGAAATGCAAGCAGATGGAAGGAATCGGAATCCTGTTCGGGGCTGCATACCACGCATTCACGGACATCGCAGAGGAATACCCAGGAAATATCGAAATTGAGCTTGCAGGGAAGGAGGATTGGGAATGAAACCATTAAACAGCACGTAGGAGGTGATCCAGTATCCCCCTTTGGGACGCGGGGTGAAGCGTCTTATTTTTGTGCCCAGACCATGAAGGCGTAAAAAGCTATGGAAACTAAATACAGGAGGTAAGGAAGATGTTTTACAAAAAGATGGATTTGCAGCTTTTCGAGGACGGCGCTGGGGCTGCCCCTGGGAACCAGGGCGGAAATGCCGGGGGTAATAACAACGGTGCGCAGGGCAGCACCGGGGCGGCTTATAGTTTTGAACAGGCAGAAGAGATCGCCAATGCCAGGGCACAGCGTGCGGAACAGGCAGCTTTGCGCTCCTATTTCCAGCAGCAGGGCATAAAGAAATCCAGGATTTGCACCTGGCAGACAAGAAAGGAGAGCAATTATGAAGAAGAACTTTGAAAAATGGGTACAGGCGGCAGGGATTAGGGCAGTAAAAACCGTAGCGCAGGCGGCGGTTGCAGGAATTGGGACGGCGGCGGTGATGGGGGCGGTCGACTGGAAGTATGTGCTGGCTGGTGTAGTGTCAATGCTTACGTCGGTAGCGGGATTACCGGAGCTGAAAGAGTAGGGGCGGAACCGCCTCTTTTGTATGCTGCAAAAGTGCAGCAGGAAGGGAGAACCATATGACACATAGAATCATTAACGCAATCAGCAGCAGAAACGTCCCCTGCTGGGGCAACCGGAAAAAATATATTGCCGTCCATTACCTGGGTGTAGTTGGACAGGCTCATGACCTGGCATCGGACGGATGCGGGGCGCACTTCTACATTTACTGGGACGGGACTATCTACCAGAGGTGCAGCCTGGATGCCGTACCCTGGGCGGTAGGCACGGCAGGATATTACACCCAGAAGCACACGGAAGCACGGAACAGCAACACCATCAGCATTGAAATGTGCTCCAAGTGCGACGGGAACGCGGCCAGTGCGGAGGATAAAAGGTGGTACTTCACAAAAGAGACGCAGGAAGCGTGTGCGTGGCTGGTGGTGAAGCTCCGGCATGAACTGGGCGTCCCATCCACAAATGTACTCCGCCATTACGACATCGTAAACAAGACCTGTCCGGCGCCATACGTGCATAACAACGGGTATAAGACAAGCTGGACGTGGACAGCGTTTAAACAGAGGGTAGAAGAATAATTTAACACTGGGCAGAAACCGGAGCTGAAACCCGGCATGAAAGTGAAGCTGACACAGGATATCGCAATTCGGGACAGTGTTTCCACCAAGTATCGGCAGGCGGGATATGTGAAGTATACACAGCTTTCCGCATTGGCAAAGAAAAAGTGCCACCGCCTGTCTGGGAATAAAGCCAAGCTGAAAAAAGGCAATGTGGTGAAGGTTAAGAAAGCCACTACCGCCTGGAATGGGAGCATCTGGATTCAGATTAAAAACGGCTGGCTTCCAGCAGTGGTGTCTGGAAAGTATCGCGTACAGGCAGTATAGAAAACAGGAAGGGCGGTGTCTGCCGACCTTCCTACTCATCATAAATCATGCGTTGTGTTTTGCTGATGATTTAAATTTCTGAGATGCTTCTTTAAAATCAGATTGATGCATTGGCTAAGAGAACGGTCGTCCTCTTCGGCAAGCTGCTTTAATATTGCAATCATATCAGAATCCAAAGTAATACTTATCTTGCTTTTTAGTGGTTTCATTGCTTCACACCTCCTGTAATATACGATATTATACAATATAGTACACCGCATTCCAACTGACAAACTGCATGAAATTAGTGCGCTAACATTGTATAGTTTGTGTATAGCGCACTAACTTCCAAAAGTGGTATAATAAAATTATAAAGGAGGGAGTGCAATGGCATATAATGAAAAACAAAAAGAATATACAATGAAATATTTGGAAAAGTTAAAAGAAATTCGGTTTAGAGTAAAACCCGAAGAATATGAGCAGTATGAACAGGCGGCCAAGATAGCAGGATATCCAAGTATGCGGCAATTTTATTTAGATGCATTGCAGGAAAAAATTGAAAAAATATTGAATTAGCGCGCTAATAACATTGACGTATAGCGCACTATATAGTATAATAATATTGTCAGATAAGGGCAAGTGAATCTGGTGAAGAATGGAGGAAAGGAAATGGTAGAGGTTATGACAGACAAACAGTATGATGGAATATTGCAAATGATAGGAATGATACTGGAAGGATGCAAAGATATTGAAGAAGCAAAGAAGAAAATAGAAGAACTTAGGGAAGGGAAGAAAGAGAAAAACTAAACGGATATGAGGAGGGCGGGCTTGCCACCGCTCTTTTTTTGATGGGCTATTTAAGGAAATATGTTGCTGTAATAATGCCAGGAGCAGCGGGATTCAGGTCAATGGCTAAAATGAAAAGACTGCTTTATAACTTCGGATAAGCCATAAAGCAGTCGGATAAATGCGAACGGTTAGCAATACATTAGCAACAAAAATCCCTGAAAACCCGCATAAAACCGTGAGTAAACTTAAGAAGTAGTTAAATTCTTTAGGTTAGAATCGATGATGGTGTAAACGAAAAAGCAGTTTTGGCATTCCAGTGAACTGCCCCTTCGTTTACACCATTTTCGATTTAGCCTAATTGAACAAAGTGAGCGTCCGGGTAGCCAATGCCTATGGACTTTCAATCTTTTGTTCTTACCCCATGATTATACAGGATTTTCTATACAGAAGCCATAGAAATCAAGTGATTCCAGATAAACGGGCATGACAACAAAACCTCAGGCATTGAGGTTTCAAAAAACTATTGAATTTAAAATATTTAGCATCTTTGTGGTATCCGAAGCTGGGGGCTTCCAAGTTTACCACCACAGGCTTTATACACGCAGACATTTATGCCATAGAGATGTTTTAATATTTCAGGCATTCCCTTATCCTGGAGCTTTGAGAGATACTTTTGACATCCGAGAAGATTCCGGCATAAAGTGAGCTTTTTACTTTTGCTGCGGGAACAAAGAAGCCCGTAATGCCGAATCCTGACAAAACGTTTTGGCGGCACATGCATTAAAAAGCGCCGGATAAACTCAACACCAGAAAGGGTCAGATCTTTCCATTGTCCTTGGTTCCGGTAATCTTTCACTGAAAAAGTAACAGTCTCCTCATCCATGAAGACGATACGGTGATTGCTGATGGCAATCTGGTGGGTATACTTTCCAAGGT
>Ga0137308_102595_pt1 | contig 11460 bp, 8 predicted proteins | sample Inofrocosms_June_FD_97181 | JGI IMG/M metagenome (GOLD analysis project Ga0137308, IMG submission 97181) | Mouse cecal microbial communities from Vienna, Austria - N-Acetylneuraminic and N-Acetylglucosamine D2O microcosms_June | ecosystem: Host-associated > Mammals > Digestive system > Large...
TACCCACAGGTCTTACAGAAAAAGTTTCCATTTTGTCTGCTTCCGATTGTTCCGCAGTGGCTGCATAGATTGCTGATATCTTTTCCCAATACTTCGATAAGCTCTACGGACTGCTCCTGGCATTTTTGTGTTAGACGCTTTTTGATATATCCTCGCTGCCACATGGTTACAGAATGATTTATTGTTCTGTTGATACCATTTGCTTTGGGTTTTGGCAGTTTGACAAGATAGATAGTTTTAGGCTTTTCTATTTGTAAAAAGCGATTTAATTCTTGATTGATATAGCTGTGCAGCTGCTCCACTTTTCGCTGTTTTTGGGCATAATATTTCTTTCGTCCGGGATTGCTGCTTCGGTTTCGGTTATAGCTTCCAGTCTGTGCACGCATCCAAGAGGCATATTCCATCTGATGCTTACCAAGCTTTTCTCCATAGCGATGCCCCTGGTCGGTTGTCAGCATCGTGTACATTCCAAGAGCTATGCCAACTTGGTTCTTATAATCTTTATGGCATCTGACAGAGACATCTATGGGAACTTTAATCTCTAGCCCACCTTGCTTGGGATACAATTTGATATAGAGCTGGCGTTTGTATTGATTCTGGTCTGTCAACGGCACAAAAATCCGTTTTCGCTTCTCTTTGATGGAAATATAGATGCCACCATCTCCATATCGATATGCCCGCTCTGCGATAGAAAATCCATCCGCCATATCGGTGTGCTGTTTAGTATGATATTTTCTTACTTGCCGACATAGATAGCGGTGCAGCTTCTCTGTCTCTACCTGAACAGCCAATTCTTCATATGTTTTTTGCATCTTTGCTGGCAATATCATAGGCTTTTGTAAGAGCACTGCTTCAAAGGCATTGCTGACTTTTAGCAGAAAGCGAAGATAATGCTTTTCTTCTGCTGAAAATGTTTCGTTTCTGCCAATCAGTTCCTGTATCTTTGCTTTGGTCCTTGCCCACTGGCTCTTGATATCCCCAAGTGCATCGAACATTGCAAGATAAAAATATACCGAAGGCATCGAAAGTTCTTCCCGAAGTCCACTCTTTGTCATCTCATTTTGGATGGTATAGCCCGGATAGAGCTTAGGCAGACTGCCAATTCCGCCATATCGGAGATAGACATAGTTCTTAACCTCCCGGTAGTCCGTGGCAATCTCCTGAAGCTTTCCCATATCTTTTGCAGAAATCGGTTCCCGATTATACTGATGAATCGTCTTGCATATCTTCTCTGGCGACATAGTTGCTTCCTTAATGTACCAAAACGTATACCTTTTGGTACACCCTGAATTTGCCAGAAGAAATAGCCAGAAATGATTGATTTTTATAAAAAATTGTGCTAAAATGCTACAAGGTTATAAAAAAAGACGCTATTCCAAAAGGTATACATTTTGGTAAGCATCACAGAAAAGAATAAACCCCCGGAAGTCTCCACCTCCGGGGGCTTTTTTGTGAAAACACACTCAAACCGTCGCCTCTATTAAAATCCTCTCTCCCAACTGTATCTTTCTAACACCACACTGTTTTTTCTTATTAAAATTAAAACTAACCATATACCCTTTTTTCAGATGATAAGCATCCAGATATTCTAATAGCTGCTGTTCTCCTCGTTCGTGATAGGCATTTCCACGCCATATTTTCATCTCAATCACAAACTGCTCTCCTTTGTAATCCACGATTATATCTGTCCGTTCCATATTGCGGGTTCTGGATTCAATATAATAATTTCCCGTTCCATTGATAATTGGGCGAAGATATAAGAGAAAATATCTACGTCCATCTTCTTCCAAAAACTGCTGCTCTTGATCACCATACAAATCCTGAAAATGAACGGCAAAGCGCTTTAGTACAAGCTCCATATCCAGACGTCCATCTTTGATAAATTGATTTCTTTCTTTTAATGCCTCTTCATAGATGCTCTCTTTTTGTATCTTCGGTTCTGCAAGAAATAGATTATATAACAGCATCTCAAAGATACGATTAACTATCACTATCTTCTGTTCTTCTTTTTTGACAAGTCCAAACATCAGCGCCATCTCTATCGAGCGTACCCCAACTACATAGGCAATCTCTTTACCTTGGAATAACAGTTGATAAAGCAACGCTTTTAGTTCTTGATATTCTTCTAATTTATGAAACAGCGAATCAAAGAGCGTATTCTGTTCTGTTAATAAAAGACTAACTGCCTGTAAGACTCCCTCTTTTGTCCATACTGCTTGTCTATTGTGAAATCTTTCACAAGCAGACAGTCGTTCATCCAGAATTTTGCAAAGATAAGATACCAGATATGGATAACCTGAAGTATAGTCATAGAGTAAAGTGGCTATTTTTTCTAGCTCCATCCCTGTCTGGTAATCCTTTTCATATGCTTGCAACATTCCTGCAATTTCTTCCACAGAAAAGCTTAAATCCACCAGAAAATCAGCCGCAATATTCCAGGGACTGTTTCTCTTATGTTCTTCTATCTCTAACTTTTGTTTGATATATTTAATATCATATACTCCCGCTAAAATAACGGATTGAAATACTGCCATCTCATCTCGTTCTATATAACAGAAGCGAAGCTGTGCCAAAAAGTCTAAGAAAACCTGATTGTTGGTTGCACTGTCCACTTCATCAATCATTAGTACGATTGGCTTTATAGATGTTTCACACCAAAAATTAAAACAGTCAAATAGAAAAGAGAGACTCCTCTCTTGGCTATCACTGCCAAATAATTGCTGAAATTTTTCCAATACATCGTCTACTTCTTCTACTCGCCTAAGTTTTTTTAGAATCTCTCTACATACCGCTGCTACAAATACATCTTCTTTCTCAAAATCCTTGTGACTTAATCGTTGAAAATCCAGACTTATTATCAGATATTCTGGCTGCAAAAAGCGGCAAAGTCCTTTTAAGATGGTAGTCTTTCCATACTGTCTTGCACGGTTGATGGTAAAATAGTCTCCGCGGTCTATCATCTTTTTTATTTCTGTTAATTTTTTATCAATATCAACCATATAGTGCAGCTTTGGCTTACAGTCTCCACTGATATTAAATCTTTTTTTCATGCTTTTCCTCCTTTCCCTAAACCGTTCCATCTATCACCAAATCAAACTGATACTCTGCCACAAATAAAACACATGTATTCAGTACCCAAATAAATCCTGTATCTACATCTTTGCTAGATTTATTCTGTACTTCTAATATTTTAGTCAAATCCAATCCTTCAAAGCATTGTTTATATTGATTTTGCTCTATGAAATATTGACGATTCTGAATCCAATTTGCTTTACAGATATTGTGATAGATAATTTGCCTAAATATATCTCGCATATATTCCCAATAATTTTGTCTATTATGTAAATATCCCACTTTTTCAATCTTATCTTTTATTTGATATTTTGCTGTTTGCAGATATTTTTCTTCTATATATCCTGATAATATTGTTTGAATCTTATCATCTAAGCTGCTTTCTTCAAACAAATATGTAATTTTCTCGCAACAGCTTCTGCTTTTTTCTTCTTCACAGATTCCAAAATGTTCTTTTAATAAATCTTCTATTCTATGTGGAAATTCTATATATTTTGCAATCACACTTTCCGATTTTACTAATGCTTTATATCTTTTTCCCGGCTGCAAAGAGACAGGAATTTTTCTGGCTCCATAATCCTGGTCCGGCAGCGTTTTTAGATGTTGATAGGACTCTATCATTGGATAATTAAGATACAGCTTTCCCATATCAGCTGCGTCCACAAAGTATTTTTGCATCTTTAGAATTTTCTTCTGAAAAATTACCATCATGGCGTTCATAATCAAATATCAGAATAATATTTGTAAAATCTTCTTTATAACGAAGATATGCTGAATGTTGTTTTCTACTTATCACAAATGGTAAATCAATATCATCTCCAGATTCAGCCCAGGTATCACCATATTCTTTTTGTATATCTTCATAAAGCAAATAGATATTTGTTCCATAAATCCAGATATCATCAACATTTATATCAATTTCTGGAAAGCAACGAAATATCAACCAAAACAACCTGTCTTTCTCATGATTTCCCTCTACAATCAACAGATTTTGACGTCTTTGTCGTTCTTCTTGTTGGTAATTATTCATAGCTTGCAAATTCTCCACTGATATACATTTTCTCCAGATTATGCCCTTCCCGCAGTTCTCTAGATGTTGCATCACAGAGCGAGGTCAATTTCCCAGAAGTTGACAGAATAAACAGACAGTCCGGTCTCATCTGCCGGGTGGTCATTAAATTCGTGTTATGAGAAGTCATAATTAACTGGCATCTGGGATATCTTTTTTTGAAATACTGCACTACATTTTTAGCCATCTCATAGTGATAAAATGCATCAAATTCATCCAGATACAAAAGTGAGATATCCCATCCTTTGGATACAATTTGACGATATAGATTGACTAAGGCTAAAGTACCACTTGAAATGTTTTCAAAGAATGGAACTAATTTTTTATGAGCAAAATATAATTCTTTTTGTCCATCCGGCATTTCTTTTAATTTAAGTTTACATGCAACACCCATTTGATTTAAGAATTCTTCTAAATCATCCAAATTTTTTTCTTTTTCCAAAGATTTAAAAAAGCTATCCTGTACTCTGGATAGATAGAATGTCATAGCATTTCCATTATTGGCAGTAATCATCTGCATTTTACGAACATAGTCGGTCAGTCTAAGCAAAATAGAATCATTCTCCAATGCAATATTATTAATTAACCATCTTAAAAATGGCAGAATGAACTCTGCCATCTCATCTTCTTCTCTTCTTTTTTGTAATGCTTCCAAATATCTCTCCACATTGGCGGTCTCTGCATAAATCCCCTCTAAATTGCAAAAATCATAAGATTTTTTAGCAAAATCACATTGGAAGATAAGAGCACCATCAATCATTAGTTTTTCATCTCTAAGTTCAAAATCCGAAAAACGAGTATATTGATAAATCAATTCTTTTCTATCAAATTGAAAAGCATAAGAAAATGTTGCAAAATCTTCTGTAGAATCTGCATTTAAAAATACGCCTTCTCTATGATTCATATAAAAAAAATTCTGAATCAGCATAAATCTAATATCCAACAACGCTCTGCCTAGATTGGTCTTTCCAGTTGCATTTCTTCCATAAATCAGTATCTTACTCAGCAAATCATCCGTAAGACAATCCTTGTTATACTGATACCCTGCAATCTTTTCAAAATCAATACAGATAGAGTCTTTAAAATTTTTATAATTTTTTACTGTAAATCTTTTCAGCATATATTTACCCTCTCCCGTCTGTTGATAGTTACAGTATAACCAATCTCCTTTCCTCCCACAACCATTTTCCGTAAAAAAATTACGGAAAAAGCAGAGTGAACGCCCTTCTAAGCGTCAACTCTGCTTTTTTAATCCCTATTTTATCTTACTCGCCCACACAAAATCATGTCCCTGCACGGTCAGGTTGACAAGCTCTAGCTTCTCGCCAGTCATCAGATTTTCATATGTCCCGGATTCTTCCATCCATGCAGTCTTTGCTTCGTCGGAGAAATTAAAGATAGCGATAAAGCGCTCTTTTTCATTTTCTCTTAGAATACACAAGATGGAATCATCTTTGACATCATAGGTATAGACTGCTGCATCGCTTTTAAAGACATCTCTGCTGCGTCGTATCTGCTCTAGCTTTGCAAGCCCTGAGAAAATTCTCTCTTCTAGTGTTCCTTTTTTATCTTTTTTCGATGCCAGGTCCCATTTGAATTTTCCGCGGTGAAGGTAGCGGGAATCTTCTTTCTTGGCGGCATCTTCTTTGTAGGAAGCGTCGTTTAGCTGTCCAATCTCATCTCCGCTGTAGAGCATAGGAATCCCGGATTGTGTCAGCATATAGGCATGTAGCATCAGGTCTTGCCGGATAGCTGCTGACAAACTATTTTCATCTCCGCGCTCTAAGGCACTTTCTACGCCACACATCGAAGCTGTGGTTCCGCAGAATCTTGCATCCTGGGTCACTGGGTCGTCGTTGTAGAGTTCTCCTCTGCTGACACTGCCTTCATATTTTCCGGTAAAATATTGATTTAGGAAACCTTTGTGCTCGACTTCTCTCATTCCCCAGTCTTTTAATGTCGCGTAGTCAAGACCCCATCCGATATCATCGTGGCAGCGCAGATAATTCAGGAACAGATAGTCTTTGGGCAGACTGTTTACAATGTCCATCTGTTTCTTTAGAAGTCTTATATCCCTAGAAGCCACACTATGCCAGGTGCTTGCCATCGTGGTGACATTGTAGAGCATATGGCACTCTGGCTTCTCGACTGTGCCAAAGTATGGCACCACTTTCTCAGGCTCCATCACCACTTCGCCAAGCAGCAATACACTTGGACAGACTATCTCGCAAATCATGCGCATCATACGTACAATCGTATGTACCTGCGGCAGATTTCTGCACTGGGTTCCAAGCTCTTTCCAGATATAGGGCACCGCGTCAATTCGGATAATATCCATTCCCTGATTGGCCAGATAGAGAAAATTGTACATCATCTCATTGAAGACTCTGGGATTTTTATAGTTTAAATCCCACTGATAGGGATAAAATGTAGTCATTACATAATAGCCCATCTTGTCTAGATATGTAAAATTTCCTGGTGCTGTCGTTGGAAAGACCTGTGGTACCGTTCTGTCATACTCCGTTGGAATTGCAGGATTGTCATAGAAGAAATAGCGACTCATATATTCTCCGTCGCCTTCTCTTGCTTTTTTTGCCCACTCGTGGTCCTCTGAGGTATGGTTCATTACAAAATCCATACACAGATTGATATGTTTCTTGTGGCAGGCCCTCGCTAAGTCTTTTAAATCCTCCATCTTTCCAAGCGCTGGCTGTACTTTGCGAAAATCTGCCACAGCATAGCCGCCGTCAGAGCGTCCTTTGGGTGACTCTAAAAAGGGCATTAGATGGATGCAGTTTACGTTACAAGAAGACAGATAGGAAAGCTTCTCTTTTACACCTTTTAGGTTCCCGGCAAAGTTGTCAATATACAGCATCATGCCAAGCATATCATTTCCGCGAAACCATGTAGGATTTGCTTCCCGCTCTTTGTCCATTGCTAAAAGGTCGGTATCCCGCTCTACTGCAAATGTCCGCATCTTATCGCAAAGTTCTGCGAACATATCTCCATTATTATATAATTCCATATAGAGCCAACGCAGCTCATCGTGATGTCTTTCTAGCCGCTTTTTAAATAATTCTTCAATCTTCATCTTCTATCCTCCGAAACCACATTTGATATGCCCGGTACTCTCCCATCTGTTCTGGCAGTGGTACACCTACCTCCATCAACGCATCCGATGCATAGACTTTTCCTGTATGTACTTCCTGATATAAGCTTCCAGAAGGAAGTCCTTTCATCCGCACATAGGTCACAGGCATATTTCCATGAATCTCCTGCATCACGGCACTAAACAGTACCTCAGAACCATCCTCTGCAACAAATTCCCATGCACCTACTGGTTGTCTTGTAGGGTCTGTCAGTCGATAATATAGGCCATCTTGTATCAATCTGGCATACTGTTTGTATTCTCGAATCTGCTCTTTTACCTGCTCTTTTTCAAAATCCATAAGGCTTCCTGGATTTAATTCATAGCCAAAGGTTCCAGCCATCGCCACAATTCCTCTGGTGCGAAGTGGCGTTACACGCCCGGTCTGATGATTGGGCACTGCCGATACATGAGAGCCAACACTAGATGCCGGATAGCCAAAGGAAGTCCCATATTGAATCTGAAGCCTGTCAATCGCATCCGTATTGTCGCTGCACCAAATCTGTGGCGTATAGTAGAGCATCCCGGCATCAAAGCGTCCGCCGCCACCGCTACAGCCCTCTAAGAGCACATCGGGGTATCTCTGGCAAATCCGCTCTAAGAAATCATACAGACCCAGTACATAGTCATAGCAGACTCTTCCCTGGTCTGTTGCCTGTCTGGAGAAGCAGTCCGAAAGGCTTCGATTCATATCCCATTTGATATATTCAATCTTGCCCTGGTCCAAGACCGCACATATTTTCTCAAAGATATAGTCTACAACATCTTTTCTGGAAAAATCAAGCACTAATTGATTTCTTGCCCGTACTGGATTGCGTCCTGGCACGGATAACACCCAGTCGGGATGTTTTTGATACAGACAGCTATCTTCATTAATACATTCAGGCTCTATCCAGATACCAAATTTCAATCCAAGACCACGGATTCTTTCAATCAGGCTGCCAAGCGATTCTCCTAGCTTCTCCTCATTCACAAACCAGTCTCCAAGACCGCTGTTGTCATCATTTCTCTTGCCAAACCATCCATCGTCCATCACTAACATCTCAACACCTAAATCTGCTGCCTGTTTTGCCAGTTGATAGATGGATTCTCCGTTAAATTCAAAATACGAAGCCTCCCAGCTGTTCAGAAGAACCGGGCGGACACTATCTCTGTATTTTCCTCTGCATACATGTTTTCTCAGACACTGATGGAGATTTTGAGACAGCTTTGCAAGCCCAGTGTTACTGTAGCTTAGTATTACTTCCGGCACATAGAAGCTCTCCTCTGATGCCAGCGGATAGGAAAACAGTTCATCTGACAGTCCTAAAAGCGCACGGGTCTGGCCAAACTGGTCTTTGGATGCTTCTCCTTTAAAGTTGCCACTGTACACCAAAGACATCGCATAACAGCTTCCTGCATCTTCACTTGCCTCGTGCTCTGCAACAATCATCATTGGATTATACTGATGGCTAGAAGTTCCTCTTCTGCTTCCTATTACCTGGGTTCCATGTTTTATTTCCATGCGCTGACAGTTTCTCTCCATGGCATGACGACCATAGAAGCTAATAAGGTCATAATCTCCAGACAGCCAGTCTAGACACGCAGCCTGTGCTTTCTCTAGATAGATTTTTCCATCGCCTAAGTTCTGTATCACTGCACTTCTGGTAATGATATTTTGCTCTGGAAGCACGCCGTACAAAAGGGTAATCTGCAATTTGGACACCTGGTCTTCTAACAAAATCTTAAGTGTCTGTGCTTCCTCCTGCGCTGCATAGACTGCTGGCAACCCTGGCAGCTGGTATTTTCCATCTACAATCTGATAGCCTTTGTAACGAAAATCCGATTCATAAGAGCCATCTGCATGTCGAAGAACCATTGCCAGATTTCGATAATCTCCATTCCCCTGACAGGGTAGTTCTTGTGGCAGCACATCCATCGAATACGTACGGTCTAACCCTACATCATATGGATTGCCTGAAAATCCACGGTCTAAATAGTGCAGAAGATAATCCATACACCCATTGGTCTTACGCCCATAGTAGAGATGTAAAAGAAATCCGTAATCATCTACTTTCATCTGATAAGTCGTATCTTTGGTGTGTAAGGTAAAGGTTTTGTCTTTTTCTGCAAAGATAATACTCATGTTGTTTCCTTTCCTTTTGCCATATTTCGGATATTAAGTATAAAAAGGCCTGTACGGGTATCAGATAAAATCCAATACCCGTGCATGGCTATTTTGATGATTCTTGATTTTATTTTACCGCGCCGTTTACTACGCCATTTAGTATCTGCTTCTGACAGATGATATAGAATATCAGAAGTGGCAAAAGAGCCAACAGATAAGAAGCAAATGCTAAGTTGTAATTGGTACCGAATTGTGTCTGGAAGGACATCTGTGCCAGTGGCAGTGTGTTAAGCCCGCTTCCTGACATAATAACAAGTGGGGTCATAACGTCATTCCATACGCTCAGTGCTGTGATAACAGCAACGGTTGCATGCATCGGTTTCATAATTGGAAAGATAATCTTCCAGTAAGTTGTCCAGGTGCTTGCGCCGTCCACTCTTGCCGCTTCTTCAAGCGCTATCGGAATATTTACCAGATAACCAGAGTACAGCATCAAGTTCATCGGCATATAGAATACCACATAACAGATAATAACGCCAACAATATTTGCAATTCCCCACTGAGCAGTCTGTTTTACTAAAGGCATCATCAGGATTGCAAATGGTACAAACATACCACTTACAATATATAGATAGGCTAAGTTGTACCATTTATTTTTTGCTTTGTTTCTACCGATTGCATAGCCTACCATCGAGTGAAGCAGGATGGAAAGTGCTACCGTAACACCGGTAATCAGAAGACTGTTTCTAAGAGAATTCCAGAAATCTGTCACACGCATCGCCTCTGCAAAGTTTGCAAAGCTCCAGGTCTTTGGCAGAGATAAAATCCCGGCAATGCTGTTGGTCATCTCAGACGGCTGCTTAAATGCAATGACAATGGTCATATACAGTGGAAATATAATCGTTATCAATCCGCAGATTAGCAGAATCGTAACAGGCATGTTATATCTTTCTTTTACTTTCACATCATTCATTATAACTGCTCCTCCTTACTGCTTGTAAACTGAAGCTGTGCTACGGAAAATGCCACAATGATGACGAAGAACAAGACGGCGTTCGCACTCTGGAAACCGAACTGTCCACCAGCCATACCATTGTTGTAAATCAAAAAGGAGATAGATTCCGTACTCTGTGCAGGGCCACCTTTGGTCAATGCCATAATCTGGTCAAATACCATCAAAAAGTTCTTGCCGGACAATACCATGTTGATGCTGAAGAACGGAATAATCAGTGGGAAAGTTAAGCTCTTAAATCTCTCCCATCCGGTTGCACCATCAATAGAGCCTGCCTCATAGACATCTTCTGGCACCGTTGACAGACCAGAGATATAGATAATCGTGTTCATAGCAACCGCCTGCCATGCACAGACAAGCACGATACCTACCCATGCCCAGGTGCTGCTTGCAAGAATACTTGTCGTATTGAAAAGTGCCGGAATAATATAAGTAAAGAAGTAGTTAAAAATATAACCAACTACCAAAGCACCTAAAATATTAGGAACGAAGTACATACCTCTTAAGGTACTCTTAAATTTAATCTTGCTGTTAAGTCCCAGTGCAAGCACAAGGCTGATAACATTAGTCACAATCGTCGCTGCAACTGCCATCTTAATCGTAAAGAGATAGGATTTACCTACGCGGACATCCTGAAACAGGTCAATATAGTTTCGAAGACCTACCCAGTCATATGTACCATATCCTCTAAAATTCGTAAAGCTGTAGATGACACCTTTGATCAAAGGCAGTGTGTTAAAAGCAAAGAACAGCGCAACAACCGGAATCGTCATCAGCATAAACGTTCTTTTTCTGTCATTCGCATTTTTCATGTCTTTTCACTCCTCTCCCTCTATTAATTGCCGTTCTGGCTGTTATAATCTTTTACCATCTGGATAATATCGCGATTGTATCTTACCCAGTCTGTATCGAATTTTGTAAGGAATGCATCAATATCCTGCTCAATCAGGAAGGTCTGAATCTGTGCATCCACAGCCATCTCAGACGGATAGTAGTGGTCCTGATAATCGGCAATCTTACCATCTACAATATATTGCTTCATACCATCGAGG
>Ga0137308_102597_pt1 | contig 11455 bp, 10 predicted proteins | sample Inofrocosms_June_FD_97181 | JGI IMG/M metagenome (GOLD analysis project Ga0137308, IMG submission 97181) | Mouse cecal microbial communities from Vienna, Austria - N-Acetylneuraminic and N-Acetylglucosamine D2O microcosms_June | ecosystem: Host-associated > Mammals > Digestive system > Large...
GGGGGGGATAATCAAAAATTTTCAGAAAATATAAGTAGAATTTTAGAAGGCGTTGACAGACAACAACTTCTAGCATATCAATATGTCTTTAGAGCCAAAACTAGCATATCGAAGAAAGAATTCAGAATAACTGCAGTTGGTCTGATAAAGAATGCAGCCGATGTAATAGAAACATATATTAGAGCCAATAGTTTGATTGTGGATAATTTTGTATTATTGGATAATATGTGTTCTGATAGAACGATCCTCATTTTGGATGAATTGAAGAAAGAAGGATTTGAAATTGAGATAATCAAGGATGATATGATTGAGTATAGACAAAGTGAAAAGATGAATAGGTTAATTTATTATGTAAATGAAAAATATCATTCGGATTTTATAATCCCAATTGATGATGATGAGTATATAGTTCCCATTTCAGAAAAACATGCAGTTGAGGATATAAGGGAATCAATTGAGAAATTACCACAGAACAATTTGTATTATTTGAAATGGAGAACATATGTACCAAATGAAGAAGATGATGAAAAAATACTTTGCGTGGCCCAACGTCAGAAATATTGTTATGGAGATGAAGCAGTAGGCCTTAAAAAAGTAATTATTCCCAAAGGAATTCTTGAGGATAAAACTTTTGAGGTAGTGACAGGAAATCATAAGGGAGAAGGAAAACTGATTAGAGAACATGTGGTATTACCTTTTGCGTGTATGGCACACTTTCCATGTCGAAGTGAAGCACAGGTACGGTCGAAGGTATTAACAGGGTGGACGAATTTTCTGGCATCGCCGGATAGAAAAGATGGTGAAGGAGTTCATTGGGAGGTAATGTATTCGGCAGCAAAGAAAGGAGAAAAAATATCTTTGAACCAGATGCAGGAAATGGCCTCTCTCTATGTGTCCAATAGCGAAAGTGTTCCTGTTAATAAAAAACCTGTGAATTTACCAGAAGAAGCCATGTTAATAAAATATACAAGACCAGATGAAGTAAATCCCTGGGAAAATTATTGTACTAATGTGGAATCCCTCGCAGAAAAATATATGGAATTATTAAAGAAAAAGGAAAAATAGAGAATGAATATAAAAAAGACAGCAGAAAGCAAAACATCAAGGAATGCGGGTAATATAAAGAAGGACAAAATACAGAATCTTATCACCAAAGGTAATTACCAGCAGGCGGAAGAACTTCTCCAGGAATACAGAAGGGAAACTATAGAATATGATGACATTATCGCAATTTTAGACGCTGGCATTGGGGAGTATTACGGGGACAGGCAGCGGGTATGGGAAGCGATACGAAAAGGCCTGATGTTCAACATCAGAAATTATGAACTATATGTGATGCTGGGCAATTATTATCTGCCGGAGAATCAATATCAGTCTTATCTCTGTTATGAAAATGCCATGTTTTTTTGTGATGACCCAAAGGATAAAATCGAGATTGGACAGCTTTTATGCCAATTGGGTGATCAATATCATATTAATGTAAATAAAGTATCTCTGATAATTTTATCGGATAATTCATTGGAAAAAACGAAATTATGTATTAGCAGCATAAGAATGACCACAGCAGAAAACATAAGGGATATGATTGTGGTGGACAACGGCTCTGCAGATGGAAGTGTTGAATGGCTGAGAGAACAAGAAGATATTATTTTAATTGAGAATAATGAGAGAAAAGGTTTTTCGGAGGCGTTTAACCAAGGGGTTTCTGCTAGTGAAGAGGAAAATGATATTTTTCTGCTGAGTAATAATACAGTGTTACTGCTCAATTCTCTGTTTTGGCTGAGGATGGGATTATATGACGGGAATGAGAATGGCATGGCAGGAAGTATATCAAATATCGAAATGGACAGGGAAGCATTTGGCCCGGCTGGCCCTAAAACTGATTTGTTTGCTTTTGGCGAGAAGACGAATATACCGATGAAGTATTTTTATATAGATAAACTTTGTCTTAATCAATCTGCTCTTTTGATAAAACGTTCTGTATTAAATAAAATCGGACTATTTGATGAAAAATTTTTGCTGGGTAATTCTGGCATTAAAGATTACGGATTGAGGGTTTTGGAAGCAGGGTATCGAAATATTTTATGCAAAAATAGTTTTGTTATATGTTTAGAAGAACTAGCTCAGGGAGAATCTTTGGACTATCATGATAATTTTCAAAATGATCATAGGAGATTTGGTGATAAATGGGGATTCGACCTGAATTACTATTTTGGAATCAATCAGGCAATCATTGAATTAGTGAAGGAACCTATGGAAAAAGAATTGCATTTTCTGGAGATTGGATGTGGCTGCGGAGCTCTGATGGAACGGCTGAAAAGTATGTATCCCAATGCTAAAATGTATGGAATGGAATTAGTGCCGGAAGTGGCAAAGATAGCGTCTTACATGGGTGAAGTGTTATGTGGAAATGTGGAAGATGAAGATTTTCCATGGGAGAAAGAGCAGTTTGATTATATTATTATGGGGGATGTATTAGAGCATTTGATGACACCGGGAAATGTATTAAAAAAGGTCAGAGATTATTTGAAAGCCAGCGGACATATTATTATCAGTATGCCAAATGTGAAGCATTATTCGGTGCTGCTTCCACTTTTACGTTATGATACCTTTTCCTATACAGATTCAGGTATATTGGACCGGACCCATGTGAAAATGTATACAAAAACAGAAATTCTAAAGCTGATAGCAGGGAGCGGATATGAAGCAGAAGAAATTTACTGCACAAAGGTCGGAACTCCAAATGAAGATGAATTATCAATGATTAAGGTATTGATGAGTTTTATGGAAAATCCCTCGGATGAGACATTTCTGGCTTATCAGTATATTCTTAAAGCTGGGAAGAGGTAGGAACGCAGACTTTGCTTTTTAGATATCAGTTTTCTCTTTGCCGAAAGAAGGAAAATAAATGAATATAATGCCTGTTTCAGAATTGATTGAAAAAGTTGCCGATATATGTAAAAAAGCCGGAGTAAAGAGGCTTGAGCTGTTTGGCTCTTTTGCCACAGGTACAGCGGTACCTGCCAGTGATATTGACTTTGTTGTTTATGGATGTGAGGATATTTTGAGTTTAGAAGATGCCCTTTCAGAAATAGACACTCTCAGAAAAATAGATATTTTCGATTATGAAAGTATTAATAACGAGTTGCTGCTGGAGGATATAAAAAAATATGGAAAGCAAATATATTAACCGATATCTTACATTTTGCAAAAGTTTGAAAAATCTTGGAAAGAGTTTGCATGCTGATCCAAAAGCTGATTTTGTATTGGAGGGGACGGTTTTAAATTTTAATCTTACTTTTGATATCTCCTGGAAGGTTATGAAAGATATATTAATAAAGGAGCTTGAGATTCTTGATTTTGCCATTGGTTCACCGAGAGAAACATTACAGCAGGCATTTACGAATGGAATTATTGATGATGACCAGTGGATGAAAATGCTTCGGGCTAGAAATCAGCTGGCTCATGATTATGATGGAACTTTCGCTGCAAAGAAATTTCAGGATATCATAAAGGTGTATTATCCATTGTTTGAGAAATTAAAGAATGATGTGGCAAAATATTATGGTTAGAGAGATAAGAAACTGTCTCAAAGGGAGGTGCAGCTATGCCGAGAACCGTAGGAATTGGCCATCAGGACTTTGAGCAGATAATTACAAATCATAACTTCTATGTTGATAAGACGATGTTTATTAAAGAATGGTGGGAGAACAACGATGCTGTAACCCTGATTACCCGTCCCAGACGTTTTGGAAAAACATTGAATCTGAATATGACAGAGTACTTTTTCTCTGTCAGCCACTGTAGAAGAAGTGATTTATTCCAGCATCTGTCTATCTGGAAGGAGGAGAAGTACAGGGATTGTCAGGGACTTATCCTGTTATATTTTTAAGTTTTGCCGGGGTGAAGGAAACTTCCTTTTCTGATGCAAGAAAGAGTATCTGCCAGATTATAAAGAATCTTTACAATAAATATGATTTTCTTTTGGAGAGCGGTCATCTGAATGAAAATGAAAGAGAAATGTATCATCAGATATCAGCTCATATGGAAAATTATCTGGCACTAAAGGAATATGATTTGTTTGACGAAAAAGAGAATGTGCAGGCATGGTATGATGGTTTTACGTTCGGAAGAAGTCAGGACATTTATAATCCCTGGTCTATCATAAATTTTCTGGATAAGAGGAAATTTTTGCCCTATTGGGCCAATACCAGCAGTAACAGTCTGGTGGGAAAACTGATTCGAGAGGGAAGTGCGGATACGAAGATGGTTATGGAAGAGCTTCTCTCAGGCAGAGCGCTTTGTACACAGATTGATGAGCAGATTGTTTTCAGCCAGTTAGGGAGCAAAGAAAGCGCAGTCTGGAGTCTGCTGCTTGCAAGTCGCTATCTTCGTGTAAAGCATTGGAGTATGGATAAGAGAGGCCGGATGATTTATGAACTTATATTAACAAACCGTGAAGTATTACTTATGTTTGAGCAGATGGTGGAGGACTGGTTTTCGGATTTTACACCTGCATATAATAGTTTCATTAAGGCGCTTTTGTTAGATGATAAAAAGGCCATGAATGTGTATATGAACAGGGTTGCTTTCACCACTTTCAGTTACTTTGATACTGGAAAACATCCATCTGAGACAACAGAACCCGAGAGATTTTATCATGGTTTTGTTCTTGGTTTGCTGGTGGATCTTGCCGGACGGTATACGATTACTTCCAATCGTAAAAGCGGATTTGGGAGATATGGATTCGCATTTGAAGGGAAAAAGGTTTTTATTGGATAATCTTCAAAAGAAAATAACCTATGACATTGTCACAGGTTATTTTCATATAGGTTTTAGGCAGCTGCAATTCATAACTCTCCATTCATCTGCATTAATCTTTCACTGGCCTTTGTATACCCCTGTTTTGCCGCCTCCTGATAATATTTTCTGGCTTTTTCCACACTGCCGCTGACTTCATACCAGGTTCCCAGATTATAGGCGGCTTTATAAGTTCCAACGCCCATATCTTCTTCATCTTTTGTATTTTCCCCTATTTCCAGACAGCGCAGATAGGATTGTTCTATTTTGGGGAGATATTGGATGTAACGGGCTGTGTCGGATAAGATCAGCTGCATATAGAAGACCCCACAGAAAAAATGAAAGGAAGCATAGTCTTTTAGAGCAGTTTCTTCCTGTTTGATGATTTCCAGAATTTCTGCGAATTTTTTATGGGTCATCAGGCTAAAGAGGTATCCGACTACGCCTTTTGCCCGGTAAGAGGCTGTTGGGGGAACCTGGCTGTAGAATTCCCGAAAGGTCTTTAGTGCTTTTTCTTCGTCTTTCAGAGTTTGGTAGGAGCCTGCTATTTTGTACAGAAGGTAGGGATTGTGAGGCTGTTTTTGTAATTCCTGAAGCATGTAGGGCAGGTTTCTCTTTTCTTTTTTTCCTGTATGCAGATACCCGTCGTGTTCTACTAAAATAGGAAGAAGAACACAGGGCAGGCTGCTGTCTGCCTGTTCGTGGATTTTTCCTGTGAATTTCACTCCTTTGGGGAGGAGACGAATGGTTTTTGACTGGTTGTATGATTTTTCGCCTTCATCCATGTACACATTGCGGATATAAATGCTGCCCAGGCGGGGTTCGGATTCCAGGAACGGGGCGATATCTTCTCTGGTTCCTGATGAGATGTATTCGTCTGCGTCCAGTATCAGGTTCCAGTCGGCGTCTGAATGGGAGAGGGCATAGTTTCTGGCGTCTGCGAAATCATTTTTCCATGTATAGGTGTACACGTCAGCCCCTGAGGCGCGTGCAATGTCCAAGGTGCGGTCCTGGGAACCTGTGTCTACAATGATTATTTTGTCTACAATGCCTTTTACGCTGTCCAGGCAGCGTTTCAGACAGCGTTCTTCGTTTTTTACGATCATAACTAATGCTATTGTTTTCATATCTTCTTCTTTCTTTTGATTTGTGATTTTTGAAATCCTAAGTGAGTATCATTATATCAACAAAGATATAAGATTGTAAAGTATCGGGCAGTTACCTGCAGACGGCAGCAGTCATATAATAAAATAGCACATTGATAATTCAACAGGACTTTACACATTTCGTCTTTGCCGCTATAATGATTGTAGAAAAAGCAATGGAAGAGGCGGTGATTTGGATGGAGGTATTAGAAACGAGCAAAGAGGAAATCATGAAGAACGCCATGGATGATTTTAGGGAAATACAGGAGTACATGGTATTGGCAAAAAAAGAAAACGCTAAGGAAACATATGCTAAACTAAAGAAAAAATATATTTATATAAAGGCATTATTGAATAGTCTGGGTGTAACTCTTACAGAGATTGATGAAATAAAAGAGTGAATCATTTTTTGAACTAGAGCGTGTTTGAAAATTCATTCACGCCACCCGCACGCCCCACTTTGCGGCAGATTTGTTCCTTATTCGGTTGCTGTAGCCCGCTACAGCGCCCTCATGCGGAACAAATCTCCCACAAACTGTGACGCACGGTTGACATAAAGCAATTTTCAAACACGCTCTAAGGAGCTGTTAGAAATAATGATTAAGCGGAAGGTGTAAAGTCTTGTTGAGTTATCAAAGATTTTACACTTTTTATTGTGATATTCTCTTTCTCTATTGCGCCAGAACACATTTTAGTGGTATAGTTGGATTATTCTTAAAGTATTTTTAGATTATTTTGGGAGGGGGTAAATTGTGAACAAATTAAACAATTGTTACAAGGCAAGCGTGTGCGATTTGGAAGATCAATTTATATGCGATGTGGACGTGGAGACCAGCGCTAATTTTATTACTCTTATTTTTCCGGAAGGTATTGAGAAAGGGTCTTGGGAGGAGGGGCTGAACATTACCTTTTTTGATGATTTGAAAGGTCTGGTTACTTATAAGTGCAGGCTGGAGAGGTATACCAGGCGGGAGAAGCGGATGGCGGCCAACTGTATTCTCGGCAGGGAGCAGAGGGCGGTACAGCGGCGCAATGATATGAAAATCCGCCAGAATATAACGATTTCCATTGAGACGAAGGATGAGTCAGGCAAAGAGGTAACTGTTGAGGGGGTTATTAAGGATATCAGTGCAGGGGGAATTTTGTTCACCTCGGACCATCCTTTTGAGATGGATCAGATTCTTTCTTTTAACTTTGATAAAACAGACGAACCCATTCATCTTGAGTGTCAGGTGATTCGGATTCAGCCTTTTAAGATTATGGTTTACGGTGAGGCGGAAGAAAAGACGGGTTATGGATGCAGATTTATCAATCTTCATAATTCCACGGAATCTGTGATTCGTTCTTATGTTTTCAGGCAGGATTTATTGATGCGCAGAAAGAAATGATATTACCTATGAGGGAGACCATGATGAGTTTATGAAATCTTTGAAAGAATAACCAAAATTAGTATCTTGACAATTCTTCATGGTTTTATTATAATGATGTCAGTTAATTTTAGAAATTCATTTTAACGAGGTGTTTTGTATGTCAGCGAAAGATACAATGAATACATGTGTGAAAACAAATACATATGGTTCTTTTGGTTACTGGTACTTTTATTATGTACCAGCTTTTGTGATGCACAAAACATTGGAAAGACTGAAGCCAATCTATCACGGATAACCATAAATAAATGAGCCATTATGGAAAGATTTTATTTATCATTGAGAGATTGAGATGGAAGACCGATGTTTGCTTGTGCAGGCATTGGTCTTTTTTGTCGTACAGGAACAGGCCAAAACATCTGATAGAGAAAGGAGACTATTATGGACGGGCTGCAGATTTTTGATTGTACTTTGAGAGACGGGGGACTTACGAATAATTTCTTCTTTGAGGATTCTTTTGTAAGAGATTTGTATCAGGCGAATGTGGAGGCGGGAGTGGCTTATATGGAGATGGGATACCGAGCTTCCAGAGATATTTTTGATGAAAAAGAGTTTGGAAAGTGGAAGTTTTGTGATGAGGAAGCCATCCGTGAGATTGTGGGTGATCATCCGGAACATATAAAATTGGCAGTGATGGCGGATATTGGAAGGACGGATTACAGGAGGGACATTCTACCCAAAAAGGACAGTGTCCTGGATATGATTCGGATAGCCACGTATTCTCACACTATTGGGGAGGCGCTGGATGCTGTGGAACATTGTCATGGCCTTGGCTATGAGACAACGGTGAATATTATGGCAGTTTCCAATGATACCGAGGAAACTATTGCTGAGGTTTTGGAAAAGCTGGCCAAGAGCAGTGTGGATGTGATTTACCTGGTGGATAGTTTTGGTTCGTTTTACCCCCATCAGGCGGCTCATCTCATGGAGCAGTATGCAAAGGCCGCTTTTCCCAAAGGAAAACGGGTGGGGATTCATGCTCATAATAATCAGCAGCTGGCGTTTGCCAATACCATTGAATGTGTGAAAAGCGGAGCCTCTTTTCTGGATGTGACGGTGAATGGTCTGGGGAGAGGGGCGGGAAACTGTGCCGCAGAGCTTTTGGCTGGATATTTGATGGGCCAGGGAGCAGACTGCAGTGAGGAACCATTTATACAGTTTATTGAAAAACATGTGCTGGCACTGAAGAAAAAAGGGGTAGTCTGGGGGTACGATATTCCTTACCTGCTCACCGGACAGAAGAATAAACATCCCTCTAAGGCCATTGAGTTTATCAAGGAACAGCGTACCCAATATACAGATTTTCTGCGGGAGCTTGCGGGGTAAGACTGCTGCTGTGTATTCTTTTACAGGGTCGGATTGCCGCAGCAGTGGGGTTAGCGGGCATTCTGAACAGGTTATTTATTTACAGTTTCTTACCCAGGCGGATGTCTTCCATGGTGTCTGCCAGGTCGTCATCCAGGTAATTGAACAGGTAGTTTTTGCTGTTTTTTCTTCTGCTCAGATATTCTCTGCGGATCTGACCGGCTGTCAGGCTGATTTCTTCTTTCAGTTCTCTGGCTGAGAGGAGCTGGCAGCCCTGGCCCTGGATGATGATTTGTTCCAGGGCATCTGAGGTGGCTACTGTTACCTGATATTTTCCGCTCATTTTATGAGCTGTTTTTTCGATATACTGGTCTGCTGTCTCTGCTTCTTTTGTGTAGACTACGTGAATATTGTGGTATTTGAATATTTCTCTGGTGTTTCCCTCTACTTTGTAGGCGTCGAATACCAGAATCAGATTGCATTCTTTATAGCCCTGATAATTGCTCAGGATGTCCATTAATTTGTCCCGGGCCGCGCCCAGGTCTGTCTCTGCCAGGTCTTTTAATTCTTCCCAGGCGAAGATAATATTGTACCCGTCTACCAGCAGATAAGAGTCTTTTTCCTGCTTCTGCTGTTTAAACTGGTTTTTGTGCAGGGGGGCCTCATGGCGGGAGGGGGCAGGTTTGGGTTCCCGGTAATCCTGGGAGGGGAGCTTTCTCTTTATGGGGCCGTAGGTCCGCTGGAAGATTTCTTCCAGTTCTTTGTCCAGTATCAGGGAACTTGTCTGCGGGGCTGAGGACTCTGCTGTGGTGTCTTTTGATTCTTTACTGGGAGTTTCTCTGGGCAGGCAGCTTTCCAGGTGCATATAATCTTCCACTTTGTCCCAGGTTACGAGAAATCCAGAACCGTGGCTGCAGAATACGGAGCCTGTAGGGTTGTCCGGGTCCAATTCGGAATCGTAACAGAAAGATTCAATGATTTCTTCGGCGTTGTGGCAGGGCCGGTAACCTCCCCAGGTACAGTACAGTCTGCCCCGGCCCTTAGTATAGGAAGCAACCTGTGTCTGATAGTCCTGTACGGAAGATACCGGAACACTGCCGGAGAGTACATGCAGCTCATGTTCGATTAAGGGCGGCTGGAAATTCCCGCCCATTCTCTGGATATCTGACATGGCCCGTCCGATGTTTTCCTCGGGCACTTCCAGCCGGAAGGTGTACCAGGGTTCCAGGAGAATGCTCTGGGCTTTTTTCAGTCCCTGGCGGACAGCCCGGTAAGTAGCTTCCCGGAAATCCCCGCCTTCTGTGTGTTTCAGGTGGGCTTTTCCTGCTGTCAGGGTGATTTTCATATCTGTTATGGGTGAGCCTGTGAGAACACCGGGATGTTCCCGTTCCTGCAGATGGGTAAGGATCAGGCGCTGCCAGTTCTTGTCCAGGTCATCTTCGCTCACATGGGCAGCGAATGTCAGTCCGCTTCCCATTTCTCCTGGTTCAAGCAGCAGGTGGACTTCAGCGTAATGGCGCAGAGGTTCAAAATGTCCCACACCCTCCACAGGTTCCAGGATGGTTTCTCTGTAGAGAATACTGCCGGAGCCGAATTCTACAGGAACCTGGAAGCGTTCCTGAATGAGGCTTTTCAAAATTTCAATCTGAACCTCCCCCATTACCTGGGCATGAATTTCCTGGAGTTTCTGATTCCAGACGATGTGCAGCTGTGGGTCTTCTTCCTCCAGTCTGCGGAGATTTCCCAGCATTTCGTGGACATTACAGGAAGAGGGAAGCTGAATCTGGTAAGTGAGCGCAGGCTGCAGGATGGGTTTGGGTGATTTGGATTCCCGGCCTAATCCTTCTCCGGGGAAAGTCCGGGTGAGTCCTGTCACGGCACATATGGTTCCCGCTTCTGCTTTTGGTATAGTTTCATAACGGCTGCCTGAGTAAAGTCTTATCTGATTTACCTTTTCCGCCCAGATTTCCTGCTGGTTTTTTTCACCGCCCGAGAGGGAAAGGCTTTTATTGGTCAGGATATCTTTGGTCTGGAGGGCCCCTCCGGTTATTTTCATGTAAGTGAGCCGGTTTCCCTGGTCATCCCGGGCGATTTTGAAAATTCTTGCTCCAAATTCTTCCGGGTAATCTGCAGGGCGGGTGTATTGTTCCAGACCGTTTAGAAGATTTTCAATTCCTTCTAATTTTAAGGCACTTCCAAAATAGCAGGGGAATGCCTTTCTGGAGGATGTCAGGCGGATGAAATCTTCCTGGTCCAGCTTTTCTTTATCCAGGTACTTTTCCATAGCCGCTTCATCGCAGGTGGCCAGATTTTCCATGATGTTTTCAGGTGTGTCTGTGAAGTCAATGCAGTTTCCATCCAGTTTTTGCTTCAGCTGTTCCATAATCTGAGACAAATCGGTTCCCGGATGGTCCATTTTGTTGATGAATAAAAATGTGGGGATGCGGTAGCTTTCTAAAAGTTTCCACAGGGTCCGGGTATGTCCTTGTATGCCGTCAGCGCCGCCTATTACCAGGATACCGTAATCCAGCACCTGCAGCGTCCGCTCCATTTCTGCTGAGAAATCTACGTGTCCCGGGGTGTCCAGCACAGTGATGGCCAGATTTCCAATATTCAGCCGGGCCTGCTTGGAAAAGATTGTGATTCCTCTGGCTTTTTCTAATTCATGGGTATCCAGAAAGGCATCCTGATTGTCTACCCTCCCTAATTTGCGGATTTCTCCGCTTAGGTAGAGCATTCCCTCGGAGAGGGTTGTTTTTCCTGCGTCTACGTGAGCCA
>Ga0137308_102599_pt1 | contig 11443 bp, 7 predicted proteins | sample Inofrocosms_June_FD_97181 | JGI IMG/M metagenome (GOLD analysis project Ga0137308, IMG submission 97181) | Mouse cecal microbial communities from Vienna, Austria - N-Acetylneuraminic and N-Acetylglucosamine D2O microcosms_June | ecosystem: Host-associated > Mammals > Digestive system > Large...
TCAAAATAATGCTATTTATGGAAATGTTAATGAGATATATTGTGAAAGCAAAATATTTGACTCAGAAGAATTTGGCTATAATAAAGTTGTAGTTGAACGTCCTATGAGAGATAAGGACGGTAATCTTGTGATAAAAAATGGAAAGGTACAGCCTGATATTACTCTGCGGGATACAGAAAATATCCCACTTTCGGAGGAAATTGACAAATATTTTGAACGTGAAATTTTGCCATATATACCGGATGCATGGATTGATAAAAAGAAAATTAAAGTTGGATATGAAATTCCAATGACGCGGTATTTTTATAAATTTCCCAAGGTGGAATCAGCCAGCGAAATTGCCAGAAGGTTGGAGAGATTGGAAGCTGAAATAGCTGAATCATTAAAGATATTGTTTCATACGGAGGATTAATTATGAGTCAAGCTATGAAAGATAGCAATTGCGAATGGATTGGAGATATCCCCCAAAGTTGGAATTTAACAAATATAGGGAATATTTATGATGCAAGGAATGTTAAGGTTAGTGATTTGGAGTACGAACCATTGTCAGTAACGATGGATGGTATTGTACCTCAGCTTGCATCGGTTGTGAGGTCAGATGATAGATATAATCGGAAGTTGGTTAAAAAAGGTGACTTTGTTATTAACAGTCGTTCTGATAGACGTGGAGCATACGGTATTGCACCACAGGATGGATCATGCTCTTTAATAAATATAGTACTTCAGCCGCATATGGTTGAGAATATTGAATATTATAACTATATGCTTTGCTCTAAGTTCTTTCCAGATGAGTTTTATAGATGGGGGAATGGAATCGTAGCTGATTTATGGACAACAAGATGGGATAGTATGAAAAGAATCCCGCTGCCAGAGCCGAGTGAAAGAGAAAAAAGGCGAATAATATGCTTTTTAAATGAAAAATGCAAGAAAATAGATGCTGTAATTTCGAAAACTATAGATTCAATTGGCGGATATAAAAAGCTTCGTGAAGGAATTATTACAGAGGTTATAACAAATGGGTTAAAAAAAGATAGGGTGCGAATTCAAAGTGGTATAAAGTGGTATGGCGAAATACCACTGGATTGGAAAGTAATAAAGTTGCGCCGAGTATTTCATATTAAGAAAGTAATTGCCGGGCGGGCGGGATTGACGGTATTATCCGTAACACAGCGAGGTATAGTGCCGAAAGATATTAGCAAAAATGAGGGACAAATGGCAACAGATTATAGCAATTATCAAATGCTTAATATTGGCGAGTTTGTAATGAACCATATGGATTTGCTTACTGGCTGGGTTGACGTTTCTAAGTACAATGGTGTAACAAGTCCTGATTATAGAGTATTCATGTTGAATGATGAGAGCATAAGCAATTCAAGATATTACTTATATATGTTTCAAATGTGTTATTTTAACAAGATATTTTATAGTCTTGGTCAAGGGGTTAGTGAATTCGGGCGTTGGCGTTTGCAAGCTGATAAATTTTTGGATTTTCAAGTTTTAGTTCCATCTTATGAAGAACAATGTGAAATCGCAGATTATTTGGATACAAGAATCAAAGAGATTGACTTATTAATTATGGCTAAAGAAAAACTTGTTTTAGAGCTACAAGAATATAAAAAAATGCTAATATATGAATATGCCACAGGAAAAAAAGAAGTGCCACAGGAATAGCAAGCATAAGGTGCAGTATTTATCCGTAGCATGAAATAGATTGGAAGGAGACTGGATGGACAACAAAAATGAAATGATAGAAACAAATCAGTCGTTGGATACATTGATTGCTAATTCGATTGATTTAATACAATATGCGAGACAACTTGTTGCAAAACAGGTAAACTTGGTGCAGCTTATGACATATTATTCTCTTGGCAAATGGATTGTAGAGGTACAGCAGGAAGGGCAGGAGCGTGCTCAATATGGGAAAAAGGTTATAAAAGCTTTGTCTGATCACTTGACAGAAAAGTTTGGCAGAGGTTTTTCAAAGGCAAATTTAGAATTTTTTAGACGTTTTTATTTGAATTATGAAGATCGAATTGCCGAAACAGTGTTTAGGCAATTTGCAATCGAAAAAACTGAAACAGTGTTTAGGCAATTGGAAGAAAATCCGCCATTTATTGTGTCTTGGTCGCATTATTTACAGCTTATGCGAATTGAAAATAAAGAGGAACGAAGTTTTTATGAGATAGAATCTGCTAAATCTGGATGGGGAATCAGAACATTGCAAAGGCAATATAATTCCAGCTTGTATGAAAGACTGGCACTTAGCAGAGATAAGGATGCCGTAATGCGATTGGCAAGAGAGGGAAATGTAATTGCTAATCCAAAGGATATTGTGAAACAACCTACTGTATTAGAGTTTCTTGGCTTGGAGGAAAAAGCAGAATATTCTGAAAGTGATTTGGAAACCGCTATCATCGATAAGCTTCAAAAGTTTTTGCTTGAGTTGGGTAAGGGTTATCTCTTTGAGGCAAGACAAAAACGATTTACTTTTAATGAAGACAATTATTATGTAGATTTGGTCTTTTATAATCGACTTTTACGTTGTTATGTTTTGATTGATTTAAAAGTAGACAAGCTGACGCATCAGGATATCGGACAGATGCAGATGTATGTGAATTACTATGACCGATATGAAAAACTTGATGAAGAAAATCCGACAATTGGCATTCTGATGTGTAGGGAAGCGAATGATGCACTGGTAGAGATTACTCTGCCCAAAGATGCGAATATTTATGCTTCTCAATATAAACTTTATTTACCGGATAAAAAGTTATTGCAGGATAAGCTCAGACAATGGATTGCGGAGGAAGAATCATGAGCATAACAGTTACTACAGAAAAACAATTTGAATCAGATATTGAAACTTTTCTTATATCAACTGAAGGTGGATATACACAGGGAAATGGAACATACAATCCCAAGTTGGGTTTATATCCGAATAAACTGATTGCTTTTATTCAACGTACTCAACCGAGGGAGTGGGCGGCATTTGAACGGCAGAATGATATAGATCCTGTGCGCAAATTCTGTGTTGTTTTTAATAATGCCTGTGATATGGATGGAGTGCTGCATGTCTTGCGAAACGGATTCAAGCACAGGGGCACTACCTTTAAAGTCTGCTATTTTAAGCCGGAGTCTGCGTTGAATGATACAGCAGGGATTCAATATGCGGAAAATGAAGTAGAGTGCTATCGGCAATGGTATTATTCCGCAGACACGAAAAAGTCGGTGGATATGGTTCTTGTGGTAAATGGGATTCCGGTGTTTGCTTTTGAACTGAAAAACCAGTACACAGGGCAGAATGTGGATAATGCCAAGACCCAATGGATGTATGACAGAGACCCGCGAGATATATGTTTTCAGTTTAATAAGAGAATTTTAGCATATTTTTGCGTAGACCATACGGAAGTTTGGATGACAACAAAGTTGGCAGGGAAATACACCTGCTTCTTACCTTTTAATCAAGGCTCTAATGGAGCAGGGGCTGATGGCGGGGCAGGAAATCCGCCCAATCCGGACGGATATCCTACAGCTTACCTTTGGGAAAATGTATTTCAGAAAGATAGTATGTTGGATATTATCCAGAAATTTATCAATTTACAGAGAAAGAAGACATTGATATTTCCACGTTACCATCAGTTAGATGTAGTTCGGAAACTTATTGCAGATGTACGGACAAATGGCGCTGGTAAGAATTATCTTATTCAACATAGTGCCGGTTCCGGTAAATCCAATTCTATCGCGTGGACAGCATACCGCCTTGCATCGCTTTTTGATGGAAATAACAAGCCGATATTTTCCAGTGTGATTGTTGTGAGAGACCGAACTGTATTAGATACGCAGCTTCAGGAGACAATTTCGGGATTTGACCATAAGTTAGGTGCAATAGAAACCATAGGAGAAGATAAAAATTCTCAGGATTTGAAAAATGCAATTAATGACGGTGTGCGCATTATTGTTACGACTTTGCAAAAATTTCCTGTGATTTATACGGAAGTTGATAAGGCAAATGGAAGATGCTTTGCCGTGATAGTAGATGAAGCACATTCTTCTCAGACGGGCAGTTCGGCGCTTAAATTAAAGACTGCGCTGGCAGATACGGAAGAAGCCTTGCGGGAGTATGCGGAGCGTGAAGGTTTAGCGGAGGAAGAAGTTGATCCGGAGGACAGGCTTGTAAAAGAAATGATTGCCCAAGGCAAGCATAAGAATTTGTCCTTTTTTGCGTTTACTGCTACACCAAAGGCGACCACGCTGGAAATGTTTGGGCAGGAACAGGAGGATGGATCGTTTCATCCGTTCCATGTATATAGCATGAGACAGGCGATTGAGGAGAAATTTATTCTCGATGTCCTTCAGAATTACATGACCTATAATACTTGTTTTAGAATTGCAAAGACTATGGTAGATAATCCCGATGTTCCGTCCAGTAGGGCGGCAAAGGTCATCCGTAAATATCAAGAGTTGCATCCTTATAATATCAGTCAGAAATCACAGATTATTGTGGAAACATTCAGAGATACCACAAGGCATAAGATTGATGGAAAAGGAAAGATGATGGTAATCACATCGTCAAGACTGGCTGCTGTCCGCTATTACCACGAAATCAAACGATACATTGAGGAAAAGAAATATGGTGATGTGGATATTTTGGTGGCTTTTTCCGGTGCGATTGACGATAAGGGAGAGGAATATACGGAATCAAAGCTGAATGTACGCAAAGATGGTTCTCATATTTCGGAGAATCAGACTAAGGCAGAGTTCCATGACAATTTTAGTGTGCTGATTGTAGCGGAAAAGTATCAGACAGGGTTTGATGAGCCGCTTTTACATACGATGATTGTGGACAAGAAGTTAAAGAATGTGAAAGCAGTACAGACTTTATCCCGTCTAAATCGCACTTGCGAGGGCAAGACAGATACTTTTGTATTAGATTTTGTAAATAAGGCGGAGGATATCAAGGATGCATTTCAGCCATTCTATCAGGAAACATTTTTACAGGAAGAAGTAAATGCAGATTTGCTGTATCAGACACAGAGAGAATTGCGGGCGTATGGTATTTACTCGAATGAGGATATTAAAGCTTTTACAGACGAGTATTACAAAAAAGGCAGGCAGGACGATAGGGCAATGGGGCGGATGAGCAGCATTTTACTTCCTGTTTCTAACCGTTATAATAGAAAGACTCAAAATGAGAGATACCAATTCCGCAGACAGGTACGCAACTTGATAAAATGGTATAGTTACATATCACAGATATTGAGAATGTTTGATAAAGAGTTGCAGAAGGAATATATATTTTGTTCATACTTAATTGGTTTATTGCCGAAAGACCCTGTAGAGTTGATTGACTTGGAGGGTAAGCTGAAACTGGAATATTATAAGTTGCAAAAGACGTTTCAGGGTGAAATTGCTTTGGATGAAGCAAAGACTGTATATGTTCCGGCAAAGCATAAAGGTGTCAAGGGAATGGATGAAAAAACACCTTTGGATGAGGTGATTGCAAAAATCAATGAAAAGTTCAAGGGCAATTTCACAGAAGGAGATAAAGTTATTCTGTCAGCGTTGAGAGATAAGCTACTTTCTGATAAGAAGTTGAAAAAGATGGCGCAGTCCTCTGATCCGCAGATTTTTGTTGAAAGTATTTTTCCTAAAGCGTTTGGTACAGCAGCGCAGGATGGATATATGGAGGCGCAGGAGTCATATCAGAGTTTGTTTGAAGATACGGCTAAATATAATGCGATTATGAGTGCGTTGGCGGAGGTGGTGTATCGGGAGATGAGGAAGAAAGGAATTAAGATTTCAGAGGAAACAGTAACATATTTGTATGATGAGCCGCAAAATTTATCTATAGTGGCGGAGAATCCGACACCGTATGGAACTGGAGATAAAACGTGATTAATTGTAATTTCAAACTTGCACTGAAGCGGAGAGGAGAAATTTTAACAAATAGTTTGTTAAGAGAAATAAAGAGATGTTATTAATTGAACCAATAAGCGCAATTACATCATGGGAAGATTACGAATATCAAGGGCATATAGCGTTGTATATGACACTGAAAAAAATCTTTGATTTGTTGCAAAGTGGAAAAAGTATTTCTGGATATAATTTACAAATTGAAGGTGAAGAAGATTTTTCTATAAGGGAAGATGATAAGTATATTACGTTGCATCAAGTTAAGGCTGGGGCAATAAAGCTAGAGCCAAATGATAAATTTTCTTTTATAATAGGAATCCTTCAAAATAAGGCAGAATATGGTTGGTTTCACATATCAAATGGTAAAAAGATTCCAATAGATTTTGTGTCAACAACTTTAGATTATATAAATATGTTGAAAAAACAATTAAATAAAAAAGTAATAGAAAGAAAGGAGATTCCAGCTACAGATAAAGAGGATAATTATATCGTTTTGGATAAGGTGGCAGGAAATCATAAAAAGGCAGATGTATATAGTATCATAAAGTATGCCTCGAAAAATTCCAAAGATATAGATAAAATAAAATCGACGATTAGCGATATTAATAACGCATTAGATACATACAAGTCTATCATGGAGAAAAGGATACAAATTTTTAAGAAAGACAATCCATCGCTGAATGACGATGAAGCATTTGTGTGTGCGCATAAGGAAAAATATGATAATGCGAAAGAGATTCGACGCAAAGCATATGGGGTCATTGTAGAAATATTGAGAATGGAACGACCTAATTATATCTTTGTTGATGTTGATTATGCAGCGTTAGTATATGATCAGTTAATGCTTTATATGAAAAAAAGAATTACAGATTTTTATATAGAAAAAAATAAGAATGGAAAATGCATATTAACATTCGATGAGATAGTAGAACAAATAGTAGTAGACTATCACGAAAAAATAGATACTGTAGCTTATCAATATTTTCAGGTGTTGAGAAGTATTTATGATGCTTATGCAGAGTATCCAAGTGAGACATGGAATAATTGCACTGTAAGTAATTGTATAGATTGTCAAGATTCAAGTGTTTGCAATTTATATAAACAGATTAGCATTTTGCATAATAAATCAGAAGATGATATAAATCAGATAATACATAATTTAATATTAAAAACGCCGCAGGTGGGAAAAAGTAATAATCTACCACAAGACAGTTTGGTTTCACATTTATTTCTTAACTTACTAGACGAAATAAAAACTTTGGGGCTCGAAAAAAGCAATGTGTATGAGGCAATAAAGGATGGAATTAAAAAATATAGATTGACATTGGATAGTAGTTATAGCACAAATGAGTTTCAGCAAAATTTACAAACGGCGTTAAAGAAAGAAGCCGATAGATCAGTACTTTATGAATGTGATGTTTTGATTACAGATAGATTACGTGAGGAAGCTTTATTTTATAATGGATCAGATGTACATGTGTTAACGGAAAAAGAATTAAACGAAATAAATGGTATTACGTCTTCAACAGTTGAAAAAATAAAAAAAGATTGTATTAGACCAAAGATAATAAGGCTCATAGACAAAAATATCGCATTAGGAGAATTGAAGTAATGAATGAAATTATGATTAATCTTTTTAAAGAATATAACTTTATAAAACTTTGGGAAGATAATAACAGAATATTTTTTACAAACACTAACAAAAATGTTGTGAGTTATTTTATCCTAAATTTTATTGATTGCTCAGATATTTCTGACGATGATAATTATTTAAGAGAAGAACTGAGCAAATTAGAGGAAGAATATATTGATAGTTCCAATGAAAAAAGTGGGATAAAATATTCAATAATAGATTCATTTGAAGATAAGCAAGAAGTGGCACAGATTGATAAAAATACATCAGCTATATATCTTGTTAAATTTTCAGAAATAAATATGTTGGCAAAATATAGGAATTTAATTTATTCAATTGAAGAGTCACCGAATTATTTCAAAAGGTATATTTTACCATATACAGAAAAGCAAGTAGTGGGATTAAATAAAGTGTTATCCGATTATAAGGATAGAAATATTGTTGAAATACTTACGGATTTAGCTGATGATGAAGAAAATTATTATTCTCTTATGAATGCTAAAAATAGCAATAGTATTTATGAACTTGTGATTAGACTTTTTTCAAAGGTACCATTCCTGCAATATAAATTTAGGGCGAAGTCAGATGAAATTTCTTTGGAAAAGATGGTTAATGATGCATTGGACGATAATTTAAAAATATATGACCAAGCAATTATCAAAAATAAAATTGATATAGAGGAATTAATTTCCCAAGAGGAAGATGATATTTCTGAAAAAGAGGTTGATAAAATCTTAAGTAAATTATTGGAGGAGTCGGAGTAATGCAGTATAGAATTGTTAATTTGCGTTTAAAAAATTTTAAATGTTTTGATAATGCAAAATATTATGAATTTTGCATCGATTACGAAAAGAATCCTATTATTTTATCTGGCCCCAATGGATTTGGAAAAACTACTTTTTTTGATGCAGTGGAACTAATATTTTCTAAAAATATTACACGACTTGATAAGGGAATAGAGAAGAAAAATACAAATTTAGGCAAAAATATATTACTCAATAGAGCAAATGAGGACGGTTATGTTGTGTTGACTTTAAGAAATGAACATGATGAATTCCTTACCTTGTTTGCAAAAATACTAAATAGTAATCATAAACTTGAAGTCGAAAATGCAATTAACTATGGTGAGGTTAGAGAGTTTATATCAACAGATAAATTGGATGAATTTCTTTATGGCTATAGGGAATGGAAAAATGAAATAGATAATGAAAAGTTAATAAAATATAGATCCAATAATTTCAATGTTTATTACTACGTTTCACAAGCTGAATCTGTACATTTTTTGAAAAGAACCATTTCTGATAGAAAAAATGCGATGAATGTTTTGCTAAATACAGGTTTCATAGATGAAAGAAGAAAAGTTGTAGTCGATCTTATTGGTAGTAGAAATGGAATAAGTGGACACCCGTTTAATGACGAGATTTTGTCTTTGGAAAATAAGCTAAGTGAAAAAATTAGAGAGCTAAAAGAGTTGACTAAGAACAATGTGCATGCTGGAAATAAAAATGCTAAGTTTGTAGATTTTGGATTATATCAAAAAGATACAGAGGTATTCTTTTGGGATAATCCCAACATCTCGAAATTAAATGTTTCTGAAATCAAAAAGGCGAAAAAATCTTTAAATAGCTTAATATCATTTATTGAAAACGAAAGTGATTACAGAAATTACTGCTGGAATACAGATATTTCCAAAATACTTCAAAGCAAGTCAGTAGAAGATTATGTGAATCAAAAGAAATACATATTTAATAATTTGGTATCCGTTGAAAATGTGCAAAAAGAACTGGATAAATGGGATTTACAGATACAAATATATAATTATTCGTTGCTGTTTCGACAAGATGTGCCAGATGCAACAAAATATAAGGATGAATATATTGTTAAGTTAAAAGAATTAATTCCTGAATTGGGGCAATTTGATTTTTCACTGATAAAGAATATATCAAGTGAAATTATTAGTTTAAAAAATACTCTTTCCAGTAATCAAAAAATAATAGAGAGATTAGCAAGTGCGCGTATAGAGTTAAAGAATGCTAAGGAAGATTATGATAAACAAGGGGCTATATGTCCATTTTGCAATACCAAATTTAAAAGTGTTGATATATTAAATGATGGTTTTAAGGATGTAGATAGATTATTAAAAGATGAAAGCGGAAGTATTGGGGAACGAATAGAGTTGAAGAATGCAGAACTTATGAGTGCTATTGCAATAGTGAAAGAGATAATTTATCCGTATGTGAATGGCTTAGATGAGACTTCTGTGAAATTGTTAATTCAGCAAAAAACATCACTAGAAGAGTTTATTAATGATTCTGGAAGGGTAACCAATGTCGAAAAGTTGGAGAAATACCTTGCAAATACAGATTTTAACTCTAAATTAGAAGATGATAATATGATAATAGAGATACAAAGGGTATTATCTGAACTTGTTAGAAAAATAAAGAACGAGGATTTCAATGATTTGTATATTGAGCACGGATACAAAAATATTGAGAAAGCTTATGGAGATACGATTAGTTATATAAAGGAACAAATATCGGAAGAAGCATTAAAGCAGAAACGCGATTGCCTTGAAACGATAATTTGGGAAAAAGAAAATACTAAGATACATTCATTAAAAGATGACGTTAGAAAAATAATTATTAGAAAAGAAAAGGTAACAAATGTTCGTAAACGGTTGAATGAATTAAATAAAGTATATGATAAAGAAGTAGAAGAATATAAAAATATGACTTTGAAAAAGTTGAGAGTTCCCTTATTGATTTATACGGGGAAAATATTGCAAGATTATCAAAATGGATTGGGAGTATTTGTAAGTAAGGATGAGATGAGATTTGTGTCAAACGGTGATGCTAAACATGATATATTAAATACATTTAGTTCCGGCCAACTTTCAGGGTTTGTCTTGGCGTTTCTTTTTGCAATGAACAAACAATATATTAAGGAATCTGCTGATGATATTGGTTTCATTCTTATAGATGATCCAGTGCAAACGATGGATGATATTAATATTTCTTCTTTGATTGAAGTTTTACGAAATGATTTTTTGAATAAACAAATTATTTTGTCAACACACGAAATGGATAAAGAAAACTATATTTTGTATAAATTTTTCAAGTATAGTCAGGTGGGTCAGTCATTTAATGTTAAAGAAGAAATATATGAAGTTTGAGTAGAATTCACTGAAGAGGAGTTGGATTATGGTTATAGAGTATTATTTGATGATGGGGAAAACCATTAGGTAGGGTATTAATAAGAAATATAGAGTGGTGTTTATATAGTTAATAGCAATGATAGCTGACTATATTAATCAAATGGCTTGGGTTAACTGGCACAAATGATATTTATTGGATTGGCAATTGAATCAAATAGATAAATATTTATGAGAATAGAGGTTGGCTACAAATTGGCTACAAAAATTCTGAAAACACAGAGAAAATCAATATTTTCAGCAAATGTGACGATACAAAACCTCGAAAACACGCCATTTGTCACGCAAGGTTCCCCCAACCTAATCCGTGAGGGTGGTAGAACAGTAGGTTCTGGAAGGGTTGCTACTATCATTGAGTAATTAGTAAAAAGCTAGATTTTATGGGGCTTTCCGAGAAATCGGGAAGCCCTTTTTGAAATTTTGCAACAGTGAAAAAATGTAAAGCGGTGCCAAAACGGTGCCGTAAAGGATTAAAATCGTAGAAATATTACTGCATATGAATATAATGGTAATGGAAAAAATAAAAATACATGAAAGGTTTAAAATGTGTTATAATAAAAACGAGGATAGACGATATAAATAACAATACGGCATAAGTGTCGGAAAATCAGCATAAAATCAGCATAGATATATAACAGCTCTGACGCTTAAAAAAAAATTAATAAAAAAACCTCCCATTTTATGGG
>Ga0137308_102600_pt1 | contig 11440 bp, 10 predicted proteins | sample Inofrocosms_June_FD_97181 | JGI IMG/M metagenome (GOLD analysis project Ga0137308, IMG submission 97181) | Mouse cecal microbial communities from Vienna, Austria - N-Acetylneuraminic and N-Acetylglucosamine D2O microcosms_June | ecosystem: Host-associated > Mammals > Digestive system > Large...
CCAAAAGAAATCCCATAAAAATCCTGCCGCTCTGCCGTTCCTGTTCAAACATTCCCTTTGTAATCCTCACACAGTTACCCATTCCGATACCTCCTCATGAGCCCTGCCAAAATAACCGCCGATACCACAATCAAGTAAATGCATTCCATGCCTGCCGCCAAGGGATAGCTGCCTACATCCTCTCCCCGCAGCAGCCGGATGGGGTTTAAATACGGCATTTTGTCCAATGCAATCCACAGGGATTCATACAGTACAAAGGGCGCAATCAATGCCACATAGCGGTTTGCAGTCCATACCGCAAACGCAAATCCCACAAGAGCCCACACGCATCCGAACAAAAAGCCCAAAACCGTTTTGCCCACGGCAACATACCAATCCCCGTATTTTGTAATGTAAGTGAACATGATATTTCCGTCCAGCAATCCCTGATCCGATGCCTGAGGCACCCCCGGAACGCCGAAAATATAAGCCGCCGCACAGGAAAGTGCAATCGGTACCGCCAGCATTACACCCCCTGACAGCGCTACGGTGAATATCCGTATTTTTCCAAACCGCACCGGACTCATCCTTGCAAAAATCATGCGGTAATACCCGCTCTGATATTCTTCACAAAAACTCGTCCCATAAGCCAATACCGGAAAGACAGCCGCAAAAGGGCCAAAGCCCGAAGCCGCAAACACATTCGTCAAAATATAATAACTGCTTCTGGTCCGGTTCAGAGGAGCCCCTGTTACAACCGCCGCCAATAAAAGCACTGCAACAACCGCCATTCCGATAAAAAATCCAAGATTCAGAAAACTTCTTTTCACATCCTTTAAAAAAAATCCGTCCATTTTTATTCAACCTTCCAAACATGCCGACACAGCCGGCACATACAATCAATGCATCGACGCATTCCTTCCACACTTCCAGACATGCCGCACATACAATCAATCGGTGCAAGTCCGGAAGAATCGCTAATGCGATTCTTCTAACTGCTTTAGCAGTTTGGGGAGAAGCTCTGCTCCGCAGAGCGTGAAATCACTTAGCGAGGTCTTTTCGAGCTTAGTGATTTCCTCCACACTATTCCGCCTCTATCAATTTCCCCGTCACTGCATCAAGATAAATATTTGTTGCGGCAGCTTTCTCAAATACCGCATTCCATGCCGCATCACCCGACTCCGCCGACTCCAGCCCCTGTTTCAAGGGCGTGTATATATGCCATACCGGCGTCAGAATCAGATCCGGATCGCGGAAAACAGGATAATAGACAAGCTCTGCATGCGTCAATTTTGCCTGCGAAACCCCACAGAGCGTATTGTTTTCCAAATATTTTCCCAAAATATCCGTTACCTGTGAAAATGTTAAAACGGTTCCTTCCTCAGACTGCTCCGTAATCCTGCCGCAGAAATCCTCCAGACGCAGCATGGCTACGCCATTCTCCGTAACCCATGCCATTCCGTCCGGATGTACCTCCCCTATACTGATTGAGCCAAACTCAGATGCCACTCCAACCTTTTCATAGGAGGGTGTAAAGCGTAATTCATAGAACGCCGTGGCGCCAAGTTCATAATAGTATACCTGAAAAATGCTAATCTCTTCTATATTCAACACTGCAAGCTTCTCCAGCAAAACTGCCTCTGCATGGCTGACGGAAAATTTCGCGGAATCACATTCTCCGTTCTCCGTAACGTCTATTTCCGGTGCAGTCTTATAGATCGCGGTACATTCTTCTTTCAGGGCTTTGTCATCATAACTCGCACATGAATTTCTTGCAAAAGAAGCTTCCTTCTGTCCGTCGGAAAACATCAAAAGAGAATCGTCCCCGAAACGGGGCCATTCCGAGGGAATATCCTCTTCGTCCATTTCGCTTAGCTCTTTTTCTCTCTGCGCAAGATATTCTGCGGTAACATCCTCCACTCTGCCGCTTTCGCTGTCAAGCAGCGCCTTCAACAGCTCCCCGTCCCAATCGTCCCGCTCCCGTAATGTGAGCTGTGGAATCGTCTGCGGCACTGCCGAAATTTCCGCACAAATCCAAATACCGTTTTCCTCCGTCCCGACTACGGCATCATAGGTTCCGCTCTGCTCCGCCCCATTTGCACCGGCGCTATCCGCTGCAACAGCATCCACCTCACTCTCCAAAGCGCTTCTCGCATGTAAAACATCTTGATCCGCAGATACCTGCGGCGTTTCCTGACATCCCGTCAATACACATGCGCCCAATATGACTGCCATGAACACGTTGTAACATCTTTTTTTCAAACTTATACCTCCTTGCACACATCAATCAATAGCTTTGACAATAAAACCCTACCTTGGATTCCGTTGTATGAAAGTCTCTTTCTTTCAAACTTCCGGACATGCCGCCTGCGATGGTACAAACAATCAATGAACGTCACATGTCTGCGGCGGCACAGACAAGCACTGAACGGATGCATGCCCGAAAATCCGCCTGCGGATTCTTCCGAATGAAAGATTAACCTTATAAAACGGATTATACTCTCCTTTCTCGGCTTTTTCCGATTCCGCCGAAATTCTACCATATTTTTTCCGAAACTAACCAAAAAGCCGCCATGAACACATGGCAGCTTTCCGGTGTTTATAATTCTTTCATATATAATATGATTTCCGTATTCATATGATTTTCTTCACAATACATTTCCATATCGCCATGATATTTCTCCACAACCCTTTTGACATTTGCAAGCCCGATTCCGTGTCCTGCAACAGATTTTTCCGGAAGTCTATGTATCTCACACTCCCCTTGCGGAATACCGGAGCAGCTATTTACCATATGCAGGAGCAGAACACCGTTTTCCATTCGGATACTGAGCTTCAGAAACCGCTCATCCGTCTGCATGGACGCCGCTATCCCATTGTCCAAAAGATTTCCCATGATCACATTAAAGTCAAAAGAGTGGAGTTTCATTTTCTCAGGAAGCACAATGTCCGTTTCCACCTTTTTTAATTCTTCCTCCGCTCTCTGCAGCTTATAGTTCAACAGGCTGTCCAACGCTTCATTTCCGGTATAAACATGCTCTGAAGGGTTCTGCATAAACTCCTGCATCGAAGCAAGATATCTCATCATATCCTCCGACTCCAACCCCTTCGCCAGCCCCTGAAGCATCAACACATGATTCTTCATATCATGACTCAAAGCCCGGATGCGGCTCTGTGATTCCATGATGACATCCAGCTGGTTCCGATAGGCATATGTCTGCTGTTTATAGATATCCTGCTCCCTCAGCCGTATATAATTGTTAAGCAAAACATGGTATAGATAAAAAACACACAGATTAACCGACACAATTACGGCACACAAAAATACCGCTGTAAGTCTGTCAATACTTCCGCAGATCAGCATCAGAAACGAAATCACGCTTAACACCGGTATCATAAGCAGCAGGCGCATTTGCTTCTTATCAATGGCGATTTTCCTGCCTTCTTCGGGATCGGGAATCTGACAAATAATCATCACTCCGGCTAACAGAAGCAATACATGAACCGCACTTTGCTGCATTCTTATTTCGTCTGATGCCGCAAAGGATACTGCTGCCCCGCAGCCTATGTCCAAACACAGGAAGAACATAGAAATCCATAGCTTTTTCTCCCATGCCGCGCAATAAAAGCAAGCCACGAAAATAATACCCGCTAAGTTGCAGATTCCATAGGGAATGGACATATGAAATGCGATGTAAGAAACCGTCGCTGCCAGATAATACCCCGCATATACCGTTTTCAATAATTTCCCATTCTTATTTTCCGCAGACAAAAAGGCGTCAAAGACTTTTTTCAATAAAGATGTATGCAAAATATTCACTATTAAAATGACTATTATTTCATAATACATTATTCATTTTCTCTTTCAAGAATTGTTTGACTTTTGCCCTGACTTCTTTCCGATAGGGTTTGCTGACGCTCAGGACATCTCCATTCATCATTTTTACGCTTTCATAAGAATATTCGCTTACATATTCCTGATGTATTACATACGACTGGTGTATCATCAGAAAACCGACGGGAAGCTGCCGGATCACATTTTTCAGTTTTCCGTAAAATTCTTCCTGCCCGTCTTTCTTTATCATCAATATTTTCTTATCCATACTCATAAAATATAAAATTTCCTTTACCGGAATCCGAAAGATCTGACTTCCCTTTTGATATTCAAAACAGCTTTCCGCATACTTTTTCCGCCTCATACTCCTTGTAATCACTTCTTTCAGCTTTTGACCGGAAATGGGCTTTACAAGAAAGTCCAAAGGCTGCATTTTGAAAAGCTCCATCGCATAACCTTGTTTTGATGAAATATAAACAATATGCAGCTCTGTATCCCCCATCTCATCACGTATAAAAGCGCCCACTTCAACTCCGTTTTTTTGAAGCAGCTCAATATCAAGAAAAAGAATGTCCAATCCGATGCCTTTTTTCAGATCATTCTCCAAGCTCTCCCCGTCATACCACACTTCTATTTCAAATCCGGTTGAGATCTCCACGAAAAGCGCCTGTATCTGCTCCTCCAGCAAGGAACACAAAATAGTATCGTCATCACATATTCCAACCCTGTACATCCTGCTCCCGCTCCCTTTAGACAAGTTTGTTTTCTTAGTATCCTATGATCTGCAGGCTGCATCACAAAACCGGCGGGACTCTCGCCACGCCGGTTAAACAGAAAACCTTTCACTGCTCTTATCGTTTCCCCGTACCACTGTCAGCACTTAATCTCCAGATAGCCGAGAAGCTTACTCATGTCATACTCCTCCAGAACACCAAGATTGGAATCATAATACTTTCCGTCAAAGTGAATCAGATAATGGCTGAAACGTCCCATTCTCTCCATCATGACACAGCACTTAGGCAGCACGGCGTCACGTCCTTCGGTATAAACAATAATATCGTTATGGTCGATTCCGTAATAATTCAATGCGGAAATAATGCGGCCCATGGTTGCCTGCCACTCACGGCAGTCCATTACGCTCATAACCTCCGCTATCGTGACTCCTGCCAGCATGGCAACACATGCCTGTCCGCAAAGCCCGTCCTCAGGCTGGATAATCACGTCCACACTGTCGATCTTACGGATAGGATTCTCAAAACTGAAGGGACTGTTCTGATCCATGCGGATCAGGGAGCCGTTTACGTGAAGCAGAATCTTATGTGTAACGCCCAGCTCTACATTAACCGCGTCCTCGTCCGTGATATGGATCTCGTAATTCCCCTTCTCCTTGGGATGAAGCTCACAGTCGATAATCTTATTGTCCAGCACCACATCCCCCTGAATCACGTCGCGCTGCTTACATACCTCCCACACATTGAAAGGAATCTGAATCGTATAACCCTTTTCCTGCTTTTCCACCTTTGATTCAAAAAAATACCTCATTTTGTATACCTCCATTCCGGTTCTTCCGGTCAATACTTATAGGCGTAAACCCTTTTATTTGCTTTCATTGTATCAGATTCCAACTTGCTTGAAAATAGTTTTTTATGCTTTTCTGCGCACCTGAGAAGGGGAAATTCCGAAATGCTTCTTAAACAATTTGCTGAAATGATAAGCATCGTCATACCCCACCGAGGCTGCCACTTCCTGAATGCTGCCATCACAGCCGCCTTCCAGCAGCTCCTTGGCTTTTTCCAGACGGATATTAATCAAGTGCCTGATAGGAGTGTCCCCTGTTTCGCTCTTAAATATTTTGGAAATATAAAAGGGGCTGAGGTACATATTTTCGGCAATTTGATCCAGAGAAATCTTCTCGCTGTAATGATCTTCAAAATAGTTCAGCATCTGTTCCACCACATATTTGCGGTTCACGGACTCAAAGGCGCAGCCCTGAAGCTTCTCCATGGGCTCGCACTGCTCCCGGATAGCCAGAAGCAGAATCTGAATCATGTAAGCCTTCAGCATAAAATATTTCCCTTGCTTGCAAACCGCCTTCTCCGCCTCCATGGAGGAACAGATTTTAAACAATCTCTGGCGCAGTTCTCCGGCAGTGTGGAGCATATACTCCCCCTCCGGGACAGGCAGCGCATTTGCAGGAAGCCCTTGCAGCTTCAAATCGGAATAGCCCACAAAAAATTCCGTGGTGGGCGTCTCGCTTTCCGGACAGACCATGGCCTGATGCCTGACTCCCGGATTGAAAATCAGTAAATCGCCTTCCTGCACCGTATAAATTTCGTCTTCGATGCGATATTTCCCTGTTCCGGAAAGCACGAAAGCTATCTCACCGTGGTCATGGCAGTGATAACTGTCCGACGTACGGTTCCGGACACCCTTCCAAGTAAAGAGAAACGTAGGATTCAGGTCTTCCGTAATAAATTGGATATTTTTCTGTTGCTCCATATCGGGGCGCTTCCTCCCTTTCTTACCATTCCGTACTCTAATCTCCCATCCCATTGTATTATACCTTTTTATGAAAAAAAGTAAAACAAAATTCTGCATAAAATTGCGTAAAATACCTCACAGCGATACAGAGCAGACAGTGACGACAGTACACTGCGACAGAAGCAAAAATGTACATCAAGGACACAAGATACTCCATTTCCTTTTGTACTTAAAAAAGTACAATAAACCTTACACAGTCAACACCGCTTAGTGTGCTGCGGAATAATTATTTATCAGCAGGAATTTGAGGAAGGCGGGAAATCGAAAAGGTGGCTGTGTAGGGAGGATAAACATTATGACACCGCTAAAATGGTTCTACTCGTTCCTGAAAAAGTACAGGGCACGCCTCTGTCTGGGGCTGTTCCTGACCACATGCATTGCCGGGCTATCCATTGTCAACCCTTACATATCCGGCATCATTGTGGATGACGTAGTGTTAAAAGAGAATTACGATCTGCTCCCCAAGCTTGTAGCCTGCCTGCTGGGAGTGACGTTTCTCACCGGTATTCTGCGTTTTTCCTATCAAGTGACCTTTGAGACCGCATCCCAAGGGCTGCTCTATGATATGCGCGGCAAAGTATACCGGAAGCTGCTGGAGGAAGATTTTGCCTTCTATAATAAGAAGAGAACCGGTGACTTGATGAGCAGGCAGACCGGTGATATGGACGCCATCCGGCATTTTGTAGCCGCCGTTATCTATACGGTATATCAAAATATACTGCTTTTTATTTTCGCACTTTTAATGGTTTTTACCGTAAACACCAAGCTTGCCCTGTGCATGTTGGTAGTGCTGCCCTTCACGGCCGTCACCACTTACAAACAGTCCAAAGAGGTAAAGCCCGCCTTTCAGCGGAACCGCAACTGCTTTTCCTCCCTGAATGCCTTTGTACAGGAAAATGTGAGCGGAAACCGTGTGGTAAAAGCCTTTGCCAAAGAGGACTTTGAAATCGAGAAATTCGAGAAAGAAAACGACAAATTTATGAATTCCCAGATCAAGGGTTCGAGAGTGTGGATGAAATATGTCCCCATCTTCGAAATCCTCTCCTATTCCCTGACCATCATACTGATGCTCTACGGCGGATATATGGTGATCCACGGGGAAATCTCCATGGGCGATCTGGTCAGGGTAAACGGTTATCTGTGGATGCTGAACAATCCTCTGCGCATGGCCGGCTGGTGGGTCAACGATATCCAGAACTTTATCACCTCCGTGGAAAAAATATATGCCACCTACAGCGAAGAGCCTAAAGTCAGAACTCCCCGCACCGGCGGCATCACCACTAAGATCCGGGGCGATGTGGAATTTAAGGACGTGGCCTACCGGGCGGACGATGAAGATATCGTTATGGGCATTAATTTTAAGGTAAAGGCCGGACAACGGGTAGGTATTATAGGTTCTACCGGCGCCGGAAAATCCACTCTGATGAATCTGCTCTGCCGTTTTTATGACACCACTTCGGGAGAGGTGCTGGTGGACGGACAGAATGTGCGCCGCCATGACCTGTATAACCTGAGAGACAATATCGGCATGGCCATGCAGGATGTATTCCTCTTCTCCGATACCATCGAAGGGAACATTGCCTACGGCAGGCCGGACTGCAGCTTTGAAGAAGTCAAACATGCCGCCGTCATGGCCGACGCCAATCACTTTATCAGCGCTCTTCCCGAGGGCTACGACACCATCGTGGGAGAAAGGGGCGTGGGACTTTCCGGCGGCCAGAAACAGAGGATTTCTCTGGCCCGGGCGCTGCTGAAGGATCCTTCCATACTGATTCTGGACGACACCACTTCCGCCGTGGATATGGAAACGGAAAGCTATATCCAGACACAGCTGAAAAAAATACAGAAAAGCTGTACCGTATTTATCATTGCCTACCGCATCTCTTCCATAAAAGATGCGGACCTGATACTGGTCATGGACGGCGGACATATCATTGAACAGGGCACTCACGAGGAACTGGTAGCCCAAGGCGGCTATTACGCCAAAGCTTTCCGCAACCAGTACGGTGAAATCCCCTACGACTTAATCAAAGAACAGAAAAAGGCACTGTAGTGCACAATGCGCCGGACGGCGCATGACGAAACAAATTGCCGCAAGCGGCAATTGAATTCACAGTCTCGCAACGGAAGTGCAATGTGCCTAAAGGCACATGGAAGAAAATTTCAGCTGCGCTCTTTGCAGATTAAATTTTCTTCCATTACAGGGGGCACTATAGTGTAGAGACGAAACAAATTGCCGCAAGCGGCAATTGAATAGGAGGAAGTAAAATGGCACGGAATAGATATGATATGGACGAGGTGCTGGAAGACAGCTTTGATTACGGCCAGCTGAAACGTCTGGCAGGGTATATTTCCCCTTATAAGAAAAAGATGGCGGGTGTTATTGTATTAATGCTCTCTTCGTCCGCCCTGACCATGATGATTCCCATTTTTTTTCAGCGGATCATGGATATTTACATACCTGCAAAGGACATGGGCAGGATCATCCTCGTCAGTGTGCTGACTCTGCTGATCGCCTGTTATTCGGCAGTCAGCCTGCGCTTTAAAATCAGAACCATGAGCGTCGTAGGACAGAGCATTATCCATTCCATACGGAGCGATATCTTTGCCCACCTGCAGGAACTGCCTTTTTCCTACTATGACGACAGACCCCACGGCAAGATTCAGGTGCGGGTGGTAAATTATGTCAACAGCCTAAGCGACCTGCTAAGCAACGGTATTATCAATACCGTCACGGATTTATGCAACCTGTTTTTCATTATTATCTTTATGCTGATCTGTGATGCCAGACTGACTTTAGTGTGCCTCTGCGGCCTGCCCCTTCTGGCGGTTGTAATCGTCTTTATCAAGAAAAGGCAGCGCCGTGCATGGCAGATTCAGTCCAACAAACAGAGTAACTTAAACGCCTATATTGCCGAAAGCATCAACGGCATACGGGTCACACAGTCCTTCGTGCGGGAGAGGGAAAACAACGGCATCTTCAACCGTCTCAGCGGCAATTACCGCAAGGCATGGATGCACGCCGTTATGTTAAACTTCACCATGGGGCCAAGCGTGGATATTATTTCCGCCATCACCACAGCCTTCGTCTATGTGTTGGGGATCCGCTGGATTCTCGCGCCGGACGCTACGCTGACCGTGGGTGTGCTGATTGCCTTTACCGCTTATATCGGCCGCTTCTGGGCTCCCATCAACACTCTGGCAAGCTTTTACAACTCTCTGCTCACCGCCATCTCCTATCTGGAGCGTATCTTTGAAACCATTGATGAGCCTGTCAATGTAAAAGATGCGGAAGACGCGGTGGAAATGCCTCCCATAAAGGGCGAAGTGGCATTTAGAGATGTATGCTTTAGCTATGAGAAAGGGCACCCCATTCTGGACCACATAAATTTTACGGCAAAGCAAGGGGATACCTACGCATTCGTAGGCCCCACCGGAGCAGGGAAATCCACCATTGTCAACCTCATCAGCCGTTTCTACAATGTGGATTCCGGTCAGGTATTAATCGACGGCACGGATATATCCAAAGTCACCATCCGCTCCCTGCGGAGCCAGATGGGCGTCATGATGCAGGACAGCTTCATCTTCTCCGGAACCATTATGGATAACATCCGTTACGGGAACAAAACAGCCACCGACGAGCAGGTAATCGCCGCTGCCAAAACGGTCTGCGCACATGATTTTATCAGCCAGATGGAAAAAGGCTATTACACGGAAGTCAACGAGCGCGGAAGCCGGCTTTCCGCCGGGCAGAGACAGCTGATTTCCTTTGCAAGGGCGCTGCTGGCCGACCCCGCCATCCTGATTTTGGATGAAGCCACTTCCAGCATCGACACGGAGACGGAAATCCTGCTGCAAAAAGGCTTAAATGAGCTGTTGAAGGGACGTACCTCCTTCATCATTGCCCACCGCCTCTCCACCATTAAGAATGCGGACTGTATTATGTATATTGACAAGGGCGGAATCTTGGAACGGGGCACCCATGAAGAACTTCTGGAGCAGAAGGGCGCTTACTACGAATTGTATATGAGCCAGTTTGATTTTCTCGGTTAAAATTAAATACCCCGCGAGCAAGCTACGGGGTATTTGACCCTCGCGGCATTCGCCAAGCCAGCTTGCTGACTTTATGCTCGTGCAGGCACGGCACTTGGCTCATTGCTCGCGGGAATAAACTAAATCATTTCAGCCAAAGGTTCGGCGGCGCCGTCCCTTTGGCTGATATTTAACATATTCAATACACCCATTTTCCACTTACGGATTCGCTCCATTGCCTCTTTTAACCTGATTCTACACCCTCCACGGATTAGGTAGGGAGAACTTTGTGTGACAGTAGCGTGTTTTCGGATTTTTCTGTTATCATATTTTCTGAAAATATAGCAAAATTCCAACTGTTGGATTCTCCTCTGGCAATTTCTCATATCTGTCGTAGTAATGCACGTACATCAACATCTGCCCCAAATCCTGATGCGTAAGTTTATCAATTTTCAAATCTATCAGTACATAGCAACGTAAAAGCCTGTTATAAAAAACAAGATCCACATAATAGTTGTCTTCCTTAAATGTAAATCGCTTCTGCCTTGCTTCAAATAAGTAACCTTTTCCCAATTCCAGCAAAAATTTTTGCAGTTTATTGATAATTGCAGTTTCCAAATCGGATTCTACATACTTTGCTTTTTCATCCAAGCCAAGAAATTCAAGCACTGTAGGTTGTTTGACAATATCCTCCGGTTTTGTAATGACATTTCCCTCTTTAGCCAGTCTCATTACTTCATCCTTGTCCCTGCTCAATGCCAGCCTTTCATATAAGCTTGAATTATACTGTCTTTGCAATGTGCGTATTCCCCAACCGGATTTTGCTGATTCTATCTCATAAAATTTTCGTTCATCCACATTCGCATTAGTTGCAGATAATGCGACCATGAAACGATAAAAGGTTGTTCTTCATTCAATTCCTCAATCACTGTTTGGGATTTTTTAACTGCAAATTCTTCAAACAGTGTCTGGGAAATTCGATCTGCATATGTAAGATAAAATTTTCTGGCATATTCCAAGTTCGTTTCAGAAAATCCCCTTCCAAATTCTTTT
>Ga0137308_102606_pt1 | contig 11425 bp, 9 predicted proteins | sample Inofrocosms_June_FD_97181 | JGI IMG/M metagenome (GOLD analysis project Ga0137308, IMG submission 97181) | Mouse cecal microbial communities from Vienna, Austria - N-Acetylneuraminic and N-Acetylglucosamine D2O microcosms_June | ecosystem: Host-associated > Mammals > Digestive system > Large...
CCTTTCAAAGTATGCGATCAGCTTGGAAGTCGGGAAGCACAGACAGAAATAGATCGCCGTCGCCACCAGCAAAGGCTCTATGATCACAAACGTCGCTCCCTTTACCGCATTGACGGCAGACATGATATCCTGCACACCGATGGTATATGTAATAGCTGATTCCTTGATAATCACAACAAATTCATTCGCGATCGCAGGCAGGATGTTTTTCAGCGCCTGCGGCAGAATGATATGGCGCAGGTTCTGTGTCTGGGATAACCCGAGGGACCTTGCCGCCTCGGTCTGCCCGCCGTCTATGGACTGGATACCGGCACGGATGATCTCACACAGATACGCGCCTGAGTTCATGCCCAGTGCCACGACGCCCGGAAAAAATCTGTTGAATTTGATAAAACCAAACAACTGAAAGTTCGGAAGTTCTATCATACTGAACACTCCGAAATAAATGATGAAAATCTGTACAATGACAGGCGTGGAACGCAGGATCTCTACATAGGCTGTCGCCAGAAAATCCAGCGGGTTAAATTTGCTGATTGCCAGAAGAGCGCCGCCCTCTCTCTGGTGTCCGTCCTTATCAATCCCCAAAAAGCGCAGCGGCCTGAAATTGGACATACGCATCAGCGCCAAAATCAAAGCGAGACAGAAACCGATGACCACCGTAAATAAGGATAACAAAACGGTAACCAGAAGTCCCTGCCTGAACAGCTGTGCATAAGGCGCTATCTTCGAAAAATTAGACAGCTTAAATAATTGGTCCATAAGATATTCCTTTCCCTTCTCTTTCTTCCGATAAATAAAACATGTCCCGTTCCGTAAACTGTGCCGAACCAACGCCTGCACGCTGCGCGAGCAGTCTTATGCCAATGCCGAAGGAAAGCCCTCTCCGTTTCCGAAGGGGACTTTCCGCATATCATTTCTCACCGGAACGGGAATCTTCACAATTTACTTATACAGATTGTGCTTTATTCCTGTACATTTCCCTCTTCATCCAGCAAGCCTTCATATTTTTCACCGGCTGCAAGTTCATTTGCTTCCGCTACGAACTTATCTATGGAACCGTCCTCCAGAGCTGCCGCAATCGCTTCGTTTACGGCTGCAAGGAGCGCTGCATTGCCTTTGCTCACGCCGATGGAAGAACCTTCCACCTCATAGGGCACATCCAGTACGATCTCCAGATCGGGATAGTTCTTCTGATAACTTTCCGCCACGGCAGTCTCGATATAAGCCGCATCCAGCTTTCCGCCCAACAGTTCGCTGATAATATCCGTCACCTTCGGAAGCGCAACGATATCCGCATCCGCGGAGAACTCGTTTGCAAGATCCATCTGAATGGAGCCGATCTGCGCGCCTACGGAGACATCCGGCTGATTGCATGCTTCAAAGCTGTTTAATGTATCCGCATTTGCCTTTACCGTCACAAGAGACTGTCCGCCCAGATAATAAATGTCGGAAAAGTCCATAGCATCCTCACGCGCCGGGTCGGGAGAAAGTCCTGCCATGCCGAGGTCAACGTTCTTCATCTGTAATTCACTTAACACACCGTCAAAATCCATCGGAACCACTTCCAGTTCCAGTCCCATGTAATCTGCTACATACTGCGCCAGAGCCATATCAAATCCTGCCAGCGTCGGGTTCCCGTCTTCCCCGATGGCATAAAACTCATAAGGCGCAAAGTCCGGACTGGTCGCTACCGTAAGCACACCCTCTGTTACCGTGCTCAGTTCTGCCGCTTCTTCTGCGGGAGCCTCTGCCTCTCCATCCGCGGGAGCTTCGCTCTCATCTGCCGCTTCTTCCGTCTCTGCCGCTTCTTCTTCCGTCTCTGCCGCGGGTTCTGCCGTTTCGCCTGCCGCGTCAGAGTTGCCGCAAGCCACAAGGCCCGCTGCCATGGCTGCTGCCATCAGTACTGCCAATACTTTCTTTTTCATAATAATTCCTCCTTCTGCCAAATGCATCTGATACCTGTTCCGGAAATCATTTCTCTTTTCCTTTCCGGTTTTATGCATTTTTATGTATAAATATTAGTTTTTTATACCTTTATCCATTATAGCCGTTTTTTTCTGTTTGGCAATAGGAAATTTCAATTTTTATCAGAAATTTGACATTTTGTCAGGAATACCATGATATATCCCGCTCTTATATAAATAAATCCATATTATCACACTCTTATCCGCATCAGCCTGTTTACCGCACGGCCAGAGCTCTATAAAAGAATATCATCCCGCAGCGCCCCTGCCAGATCGATCCGAAGGATCTTTCTCCCCCCCAGATAATATGCCAGTGCGGTAAACCCGACAACGATCAGGACAAACGCAGCGATCGGGCCTGCCGGCGCTTCCCTGATAAATTCCATCGGATCAAGAAAACTCATCTTTATCATACAGGCGGATGCCGCTATCGCAGCAGCCAGCGCAAACAACAGCGGACGGCCGACAAGAGCCGCAGCCTCTATACAGAATATTTTCCGTATCCCTTCCGGCGTTAAGCCCACAGACATATAGCGGGCAAACTCTCTTTTCCTCTGATGCAGAAATCCCAATGTGTTGGCAAACATACCGGCGATACCGATCAGGGCGAACAGCGCGCAAAGTCCTCCCAGTATCATTTTATAGCCCCATATCATTGTATCGTTATCCTTTTTTTCCTGTATGCGGTTTTCGCTCTCCGCCTCATAACCTTTACCGATGCTTCCCATCATATTTTTTTCCAGTACATCCAGCGCTTCCGCAGAGTTTCTCTCCCCGGCGATCGCGCGGATATAGAGGTCCGCCTCCGACTCTTCAGCAAGCGCCCGGATACCAGCCCCTTCCCCCGATCCCTTTGTCATTTCCGCCGGCGCTTTCCATAAGGACAACGGCATAAACTGTACCAGTGCATAATCTTCATACTCTTCCCGGAGAACGGGAGGTATTTCACTGCAGGCAAGTACCGGTATCTCCACCATTCGCTCCACTGTCATTCCGTTTGTTTCTTCTGTTGGCTCTTCCACTCTTTCTTCCGTCCTCACCCCCTGCGGCATTGCTTTTACCAGCGCGATTTTCTCCGTATCCTCCTTTATATAGGGAAGATATTCCGGATATCGAAAATTACTGTCAATACTGTCCCATATCCGGTTATACACGATCACTCCGTCCATCTGTGCCCTGATACCGACAGTATCACAATACTCCGCAAAACTTTCATCATCCAGTACCACAAGAGATGTTTTTATCTGATAAACATCTTCTCCGACAGCCGGATAAATGCCGGCCAGTGCCTCAAGACCGCCCTTTTCCTGTAATTCGGAACTGATCTGATCTATCGGAATAAGGCTTTCCGCCTCCGCCTTCTGATAGATAACAGCACTCTCCAATCCCTGTATCCTCCGGATTTCCTCTGCTCTCTCAAAATCCTCTATCCTTGTATCCTCCACAGTTACCATAACATCCCATGCATCCTGATATGCCTCAAAATAGGTGTGTTTTGTACTGATCGTGGAAATGGTGAAAAAGCACTGCATCAGCATAAATCCGGAAAAGGCAAACGTAAGGGAAAGCGTTGTGGTGCGCAGCGCCTTTTTCTGCGCCCGCAATGCATTGCCCGACAGTTCCCCTTCTATCCCGAACCATGCTCCCGCCAGAGAAAAATGCCTCTTTTTATCAGGCTGCAGTTCACCTGAACCTCTGACTGCCTCAAGAGGCGTCATTTTTCCCAGCTTTCGCGCCGGAATAAAGGCGGAGATCAACACCGTCAATAAAGATACGGCAAGGGACACCGCGAGAATCGCCGGATGCATGCTGAATTCCGTCCTGCGCCCGCCTGCCAGATTTTCCGCAAAAGCCCCCATTGCCCGGACTGTCCCGAAACCAAACAGAACTCCCGTCAGAATACCTGCCAGAACTGGAAAAAGTGATACCATAAAGGCCTCCTGCAGCAGACAGGTTCTGATCTGTCCGGGGGTTGCGCCGATACTGGAAAAAATACCGAACTGATGGATTCTGTTCTGCATGGATACCGCGAAAGAATTGTGTATCACCAGAATCAGGGAAACACATACAAGCAGCAAAACGATCAGATAAAAAGCAGCCAGAACATGCGGCACCTCTTTCTCCCCCTCCTGCACACTGTCCAGCCAGAAATTATAGAACAGATTGCACAGAAAAGAGAGAAACAGCGCCGAGATAAAGGACGCCGCCCTGATGGAATAGCTGACGGCGCGGTTATGTTTGATATAGTCCGATGAATAATCCTTCCACATATTCCTATTCCTGTGCCGCTTTCAATACGGCACTTCCTCCTTTCCTTTCATCACTGATGATCCTGCCGTCCTCCAGCGTAATGATCCGGTCCGCCTCCAGCGCGATCCGCTCATCGTGAGTGATCAGCAGGATCGTCTGCTGCAGGTTGCGGTTGGATAACTTCAGCATATCCATAACCTCCCGCGAGTTTCTCTGATCCAGATTTCCCGTGGGCTCGTCCGCAAGGAGCAGTGCCGGGCGGTAGATCAAAGATCTGGCGATCGCCGCCCTCTGCTGCTGGCCGCCCGATAACTGATTCGGAAGAGCCTCCAGTTTGTCCGCAATCCCCAGTGAATTCACCACCTGATCAAAGTATTCCTGATTTGGTTTTCTCTTATCCAGCAATAGCGGCATCAGGATATTTTTCCGTACAGTGATTGTCGGAATCAGATTATAAAACTGATAGACCAGCCCTACTTTTCTGCGTCGGAAAATAGCCGCCTCTCTCCGGCTCAATGTGGAAATATCCGTTCCGCCTATGATCACCTTTCCTTCCGTGGACTTATCCACACTGCCAAGAATATGAAGCAGCGTGGATTTTCCGGAACCGGACGCCCCTATGACCGCCACAAACTCACCCTTTTCCACAGACAGATCAACCTGATTCAGCGCCTCGACTCTGTTGTCGCCGCTGCCGTATACCTTGCTCAATCCCTCACATCTTAAGATTTCCATTTTGTCCTCCTATTCCAGTTCCGCATCCGTTCTTTCAGTACATACGACCGGAAATGAATTACAGCCGACTAATGCCTCGTCTGTAATCCATTTCTTGCACTGAACGGCCGGATGCTGTTTCCAGCTCCGCATCCGTTCTTTCCATGCGTGCTGTCTCCGCTTTTACTTATAGTATAACAGGAGAAAGTGACAGTTCAGTGACGGTAGAAGCGAATTTCAAAACAGGCGCCGCCTTGCGGAAGGTTTCGCGCAGTAAGCGTTCCGTTCTGTCTCTCGATGATTGCTTTGGAGAGGGCAAGCCCGATGCCGATGCCGTCTTTCTTTGCATCCTTTCCTCGATAAAACCGCTCGAAAAGATATGGTATGTCCTCCCTGGCAAATCCACTGCCTGTATCCGTTATCGTGATCTGTGTATAAATCGGATTCTGTTCATAAGCGCAGCGGACCACACCTCCCCTCGGCGTATGTTCCATACAGTTTTTCAGAAGATTCATCACCGCTTCCATAGTCCACTCCATATCAGCCTGTATGATCATCTCCTCCGCTTCTGGTATTTCTACGGAAACCTCCGCTTCCCGGCATAATTCCTCCAGATGTTCCGCCGAAAGTTCAAGAAGCGTAAAAACATCCGTCTCCTTCCTTTCCAGCGATAATGCCCCTGCGTCAAGCCTGGATAATAACAGCAGAGATTCTTCCAGATGAGTGAGCCGCAAAAGCTGCCGGCGTATCTGTTCTGTATAGATCGGAGATGGAGATTCCTGCAGCATCTGCAGGGACAAGGAAGCCGATGTGATCGGCGTTTTGATCTGATGTGCGATATTATAAAGATTCTCCGCGAAATTATTTTTTGCCTCCAGCGCCATTTCCCGGGTCCTGTACAACTCTGTTACCGTTTTGTAAATCTCATCCTGCAGTTTGGAAAGATCATCCTCATCGCTCTGAAGAAGAATCCCTCCTCCCCCTATATTCACCTCTTCCAGATATGCAGTCAGCTCTTCTATCCGTCTCCGCCGTTTCCTGCGCCATAAAAAATACAAAAAGCCGCATGCCAGAAATCCGGCAAGCATGCCGGCAGCCAGAGCCGGCAGTGCCAGTATCGCTTTTTCACTCATCTCTGTTCCTCCATTCGATAGCCTATGCTCCTGACCGTTTTCAGGCACTCCGGCTTATGCAGCTTTTCCCGCAGGCGTTTCATGGCAACTGTCAGCGTATTGTCATTGACAAAGTTCCCGCTGTTATCCCAGACTCTTTCCAGAAGCTGCTTCCTCGTGACAATGATCCCCTTATTTTGTAATAAATACAAAAGCAGCTGATACTCGGAAGGCGACAAATCCACTTCGTCTCCTTCGCTGAACACAAGCATCCTTTTCTGATCCAGAGAAATTCCGCCGCAGGAGAGATATTGCCGCGAAACATCTCCGCATCTCCGAAGGAGTGCCTCGATCCGTAACAACAGAACCTCCAGTTCAAAAGGTTTTACCACATAATCATCCGCGCCGCTCTGAAAACCGGACACAATATCGCGGGAATCGCCGCGGACCGTAAGCAGGATGACCGGCAGCTCCTTCCACTTAGAACGAATCCACCGGCTCAATTCTCTTCCGCTGCCGTCCGGCATATTCCAGTCCAACAGCGCCAGCATCGGGCAGGCGCTTCCGAACGCTTTCTTCGCCGCTTCTATCGTTGTATAGACAAAAACACTGTAACCATGCTGTCCCAGAAATTCCTTCACGGTTTGAGATATGCTTTCGTCATCCTCCACATAATAAATATCATTCATCTTTTATCCTGCTTTCCTTCCCCTTTGGCTTTTTTCAGCGCTTTTCCCCTCCGCAGTGAGCATCCTGATAAAACCGGATCATTACGGATTCCAGATCCCAAAACTTCACTAACTTATTATTATACAGTTCTTTTCCTGCAATGACAAATATCAGCGAACGATAACCGGACCGGATTGGCAACAGGTCAGCCGAAGTTCGCACTGTCACAGATGAAATCTGTTTTAATCGAAGCTTTGCAAATGCTTTTTAATTCCTCCGCCGCCAGCCGGACGTCAGACTGCGCGAGAATCGCCGATACGATCGCCAGTCCATCCGCCCCCAACCGCAGAAACTCCTCCGCATTTTCTTTGCGGATACCTCCGATCACCACAAGCGGAATTTTAACGCCCTGCCTGATCCTGCATAATTCACTTACAGGAACGATCTTCGCATCCTCCTTCGTTTTAGTCGGCAGCATGGCACCCACACCCAAATAATCGGCACCATCCTTCCGTGCCTGAAGCGCCTCTGCCAAAGATGTCACCGATACCCCCAGCAGGCGGTCCGATCCGATCATCCTCCTCACCGGAGCCGCCGGTATATCCCTCTGCCCTATATGTACCCCTGCGGCATCCACCGCCAATGCTATATCCGCCCTGTTGTTGATGATCAACGGGATATGATATCTGTCTGTGATCTGCTTGATTGCCTTTGCCTCATAATAAAATTCTGATGACGGTATCGTATTTTCCCGCAGCTGGACCATGCTGCAGCCCCCCATAATCGCCTGTTCCACAGCTTCCTCCAGATTCCTGCCATTTTTGTATCTGCGGTCTGTTACAAGATACAGTGAATAGTCATATTTCATTTTCCACCTCTTTCTGATATATTAAATATATTTATGAATGACATGCCGGCAGTCAGGATAAAATTTTTCCCGCTGCTGCATCCGGTTAATATTGTATTGCCTGTTCAGCTTCTTCCATTTTTTACTCACATAATCCCCTTCTGTATAAATCGTAGAAATGATTCGTCGGACCATTGCCCTTCCCGATCGAAAGAGAATGTTTTATTGCCGTTGTCACATAGTTCTTTGCTCTTTCCACAGCTTCCCGCATACTTCTTCCCTTCGCAAGTTCGGAAGCGATCGCCGATGAAAAAGTGCATCCTGTCCCATGCGTATTTTTTGTATGAATCCTTGCCGTTTCAAAATAATAAAACTCATCTCCGTCAAACAGGATATCCAGCGCATTTCCTGCGGCGTGTCCGCCTTTTACAACTGCCGCCTTAGCCCCCATACCGCATATTTTCCGGGCAGCCTCCTCCATATCTCTGACAGATGTAATTTTCATCTCCGCTATTTTTTCCGCCTCCGGTATATTCGGTGTCAGAATATCCGCAAGCGGAATCATTTCCCTGATCAGGGTATCCACAGATCTCATATCCATAAGCGGAGAGCCGTTTTTTGCGTACATGACCGGATCGATAACAATATTTTCCGGATGATACTGCCGCATTTTCTCCGCAACCGCTTCCATGCATTCCGATGAGGACAACATGCCGATCTTAACCGCATCAACATCAATATCTTCAAATACTGCATCTATCTGCTTTCTTATCATATCCGGCGTCACATCCTGCAAATCGATAACCCTGCCCGTATTTTCCGCAACCACGGAAACGATAACGCTCATCCCGAAAACACCATGGGCGGAAAATGTTTTCAGATCCGCCTGTATGCCCGCTCCGCCGCTGCAGTCAGACCCTGCTATGCTTAACACTTTTTTCATATATCTGTCTCCTCCCTGCTTTCCCTGTATGCCATCCTCCAGAAATCCAGCTCCAGCATACTTGCCCTTTCAAAAATCCTGCCCAGCCTTTCCTGTTCCTCCGCTTCAAGATCCCTGCATTTCTGTTCCGCAAAACAGCACCAGCTTTTGCAGTTTTCAAAATACATATCCTCCGCATAATCCTGTATAAAATCATAATATTTCGACCCGGATGTGCCCGGTATTTTTTCAATCTTCCGAAAAATATAACTGTAACTCAGCATACAGGGCAGCACTGCCATCCATATTTCAGGGATTTTCCCTCCCTCTGCCACCTCCATCAGAAAATCAATATATCTTTGATTTTCCGGCAAAGGTTCCATATCTTCTATATCATCATCCGACAGCCCGAATCTCTTCAGATAAGACAGCCTCACCGCCGACTCCTCCTTTGTGACAAGACTCAGGATCGAATAATATACCTGAATATCCTTTAAACTTGAAGAATGATAGATCGCCTTCCCGTAAATACGGGCATAATTTTTCAGATAGATACTGTCCTGTATCATATACCGCCTGAACTTTTCCTCCGGCAGCATCCCCGACCGCAGCTCCCTCATAAAAGGCGTCTCCGCACAGTTATCCCAGATCGGGATATTTTTTCTCACTACTTTCTCCATAAATGTCATTTCATTTTTCCTCCTTCAAGACACAAAAAAACGGCGTAAGAAATTGCTTCCCTACGCCGGTATTAGCCGACAGGTCCAGAGGTCAGGTCTTAACCTTTTTCAACTTGTTCAGTTCCCTCGCAAACGTGTATAAAACTGCAAACCTGCGCCTTCAGCGCTTTATATCCGATTTCATCGGATGTCTGCCCGTTATGTCATATTCAGTTATCCCAAATAATCCACCGATTCCAGAAAACATTTTTTTAATCTCATCGGTAATTTGTGTCTTCAAATCACATCTTCAATATAATGCCCTTCATACAGCCCGTAGATCATCCAGCCGCTTTTTATCCTTCTGACAGGCAGAACATTTAGGGTATCGTATAAATAACATGCTTTCCTTCCTCAACGATCCGTCTTATTTCAGTCTGAACGCCTCCACCAGTTCCTTCAGCAATCCCGCCTGCGCAGACAGCTCCTCACTGGCTGCTGCACTCTCCTCGCTGGTCGCGGAGTTTGTCTGAACCACGGCTGAGATCTGATCGATCCCTTCCGTCACCTGACTGATGGCGCTTGTCTGGTTCTCCACAGCCTCCACTACGGCTGCCATCTGGGCACTCACGCCGCCGGCGTTCTCATTGGTAAGTTCTAAGGACTCCGTCACCTTGTTTACGACTTCGATCCCCTCTGTTACCGCCGCTATGGAACCTTCGATCAGCTTTCTGGTCGCCTTGGCAGCCTCATCAGACTTGTTTGCCAGATTACGCACTTCGCTTGCCACAACCGCAAAACCTTTTCCCACATCTCCTGCACGGGCTGCCTCCACTGCCGCATTCAGCGCCAGAAGGTTGGTCTGGGACGCAATATCTTCGCTGGCTGCTATGATCTTGCTGATCTCCTCCGATGTATTGGAAATCCTTTCCATCGCCGCGTTCAGGCTCTTGACATATTCCATGCTGATCCCGAGCTGGGCGCCGGCTTTCTCCACATATCTGCCCGCTTCTCTGGTCGCTTCCGCCGTCTTTCCGGCATTCCCGGAAATCTCACTCATCGTAGCGATCAGTTCCTGTACGGAACTTGCCTGTTCGGTAGCACCCTGTGCAAGATCCTGCGCGCTGGACGATACCTGTTCCGAACCGTCAGACACCTGCTCTGCACTGTCCCTGATCTGGCTCATCGTATCGTTCAGCTTGTCGCTGATCCTCTCCAAAGAGCGCTGAATGGATGTGAAATCACCTATGTACTCCTGGCGGACACTGTTTGTCAGATCACCCCCCGCAATGGAATCCAACACACTGGAAATCTCTCCGATATAAGAGCCCAGACGCCGGGTGGTGCTGTCAAAGATCCGCCCCAGCGTACCGATCTCATCCCCCGAATATATGCCGTTACCGGCAGCCTGCCCGTCCGCAAGCCCCAGATTTCCCTGTTCCAGACGTTCCGCCGTTTTTGTGATCTCAGACAAAGGAGCCGAAACCTTCTTCTTCAGATAATCGATCAGAATAAAAAGACATATGATGATCGCCACCACGCCGACCACACCGGACAGAATAACTGCCAGAAGCATTTCCCGGTTGGCCTGTTCACTGGATATGCCTGCAAAGATCAGTCCGCTCGCCTTTCCGCTCTCATCCGTTACAGGAGCATAAGAGCACAGATACTTCTCACCCAGAATCTCAGCCTTGCCCACATAATCCTTGCCCTGCTGCAGCACGATCTCGGATATATCCGAAGATAACTTCGTTCCGACCACGCGCTCACCATCCTGGATCACTGTCGTATACACCCGGGTATCCCCCTCAAAGATCGTAAATTCACAGCCCATTCGATCCTTCAGTTCATCCAGCATCTCGTTTACATCCCCGCTGCCGTCACTTCTTTCAAGTTCATAAGCCAGTATTTCCGTTCCGGTGACACAGCGCTCCTTCAGGATACTCATAGCCAGAGTACGGGACATGACTACACACAAGACCACTACCGAAACAATAGATGCCGCCAGCATAATGACTACTACGCGGCCAACCTTCTGGGCAATACGCCTGTCATCTCCTCCCATTCCGTTTTGAGACATCTGAAATTCATTCATGATTGTTTCCTCCGACTGATAAAAACACTCTTATTTCGATCAAAAAAGGGCTTTCCAATATTTCAGAAAGCCCTGTAGGTTTTGTAACTCTTCAATTATTCGATGATGCTTGCAACCCTGCCGGATCCAACTGTACGTCCACCCTCACGGATAGCGAATGTAAGACCCTGCTCCATAGCGATCGGATGAATCA
>Ga0137308_102607_pt1 | contig 11391 bp, 7 predicted proteins | sample Inofrocosms_June_FD_97181 | JGI IMG/M metagenome (GOLD analysis project Ga0137308, IMG submission 97181) | Mouse cecal microbial communities from Vienna, Austria - N-Acetylneuraminic and N-Acetylglucosamine D2O microcosms_June | ecosystem: Host-associated > Mammals > Digestive system > Large...
TTCAAAAATATGACGATTTCGAAACTAATCGTGGGAGTGGATATGATTGGGAACTTTTTGCGGAAAGTTATATGAGAAAATGTTTTCCCGAAATGACAAAGGATATAGAATCAGATTCAGAATCAGATACGTTTAGCTTTTATTCTGAACGAAAAGAAATATTGAAAAAGTTTGCGCTGGAATTAAAGCGGGTGACAGAAGATTTGAGTACAATGGAACGTGTCTGGCTGGAAATAAGAAAGAGCCATCAGGTTTATGTTGCAATGGAGTATACATCTTCTAATGAAATGTTTTTATCTTATGTAGGAGTGACAGCATTGCCATTAGAGGATCGATTGAAACAGCATCAGATGAATGGAAAGAATTATAAAAAACTATTTCTGATTGATTCATTTATGGATTTAAACGAGGCGAGAGGTTATGAGGAAGTGATCGAAGAGCTTATGACAGATCCCAAACACAATAAAAAACATTTATTTACAAATGAGAATAATAGTGTGTATCCTCAAGAGGGCGACGAGTTTTATAAGGATATTTTGGAATGGGCAGTAGAGAATATGTATGATAAGGGTTATATGTCCTCAGAGGGGAAATTAGTTATTTTAGATTCTTTTTATAAGAATGCTGAAACATTTGAAATATCAGAACTGACAGGGGCAGACGTAAATGGAGAGAATCAGGAGCATATTTTTCCATTTCATACGATGAAGTTAGAGAGTGGTATGATGTCCGTATTTTTGGATACTTCGTTGTACAAAAAAGAACTGTTTATGAAAAGAACGGATGAAGGAATTATGGGGAGTGGATATGACTGGGAGAAGGTGGCAAGTATACTGCGTCAGGAAGCAGGAGCAGATTTAGCTGGTGAAATATATTTTGATTCTGAATCAGACTTATTTTGCGCATATACTGACAATAGTGAACTGTTGAGGAAGTTTGTATCAAAATTAAAAGAGACATGTGAAAATAATGAAAAATTAGATGCTTTGATTCAATTAATATAGTTAAATTTTGCTAAATGAAATTAATTAAAGTGTAAATCGTTATCAAAAAAACTATTTTTTATAGAGAAATTCAAGATATAGTAAATATTGATGTATTGGCAATAAAGTAAGACTTTGCTGTGAAAAGAGGAGTATCTTATTCATAATAGAGATATTCCTCTTTTGTAGTTCATTTTGATATACATTGGCAGCTGGTATACCTGCACCAATCCTATAGCCTGTTCAAACTCATCTATAAACGTTGCTTTTGCGGCGACTTTAAGCCATTTTCTCAGCAATTTGGTATCGGTTTGTTCCATAATGCAGGTTTTGAGTGAATCTGGAAGTTCTTCAAGATCTTCAAGGAGTTCAATTACAGATTCTGCTTTGCCCTCAGTTTTTTCCTTATTTAAAAGTCTTTCAAATAAACTACACATGTCCTTTTCATCTCCTTCTTTTATCTGCGTTATCAATTCTCCACGTTCGTCCTCGTTTAGTTTCCGTATTACATTTGAAAACCATGTAATCCATTCATTCAAGTCATTGGTGTCCATTGCCCGGATCCGTTGCATCAGCTCTGCGATGCCGTCTGTCCAGTCCTGCCTTGTCCGCTTCCTGTCTGCAAGGAAGATGTTGTCGATCAGTATATTGGACATCACTGCCTGTTTTTTTCAAACAGATAAAAGTTAAAGATATAAGAACAATAAAATGCTGGCTTGAAAAAGTAAATTCCAGTGCAGAGATAAATTCCACCACACGTTATTTTATTCAGATTTTGCACTTTTGGACAACTCTGTCCCTTGTGCAAAAACACAAAAAATGATAAAATATTACAAAATATTTTATGAAAATTTTGAGAATGGTAATATATAGAGTATTGAATGTTGTGCCAAGTATATAAAAGAACAGCAAGAATGAATGATAATCAGGAGTTATCTGTTAAATGAGAGTATGAAAAAAGGTAGAGATTTTTTATTACCCATTTATTACTTATAAGACTTCTTTCTTGTTTTTAGATATTTTACTACTGCCAGGATTCCATATTTTGTAAGTGATTTGATTTTTTATCAAAGCAGAATCTGGCAGGATATTCAAACATGAGAAAGAATCTAAATACGTAATAGATGGTTATTTTGTTGTTGGATTAATTTTATCTCTGAATTGTAGAATGACTTGTAAAATGAATATAAATCAATTTAGATTTTTCTTTCGTTTTCCTTGAAACAATCTGGTTTCAGACATATAATAGTGATGAAAACAACTCTATAAGAGGATACTTATGCAGAACAGTAAACGAAAAGAAAAAGGAAGCAGACTGGCTGCTTTAGTAGGTTTTTCAGCTTATTTTAGTTAGAAAAAACGGGGCTTTAACACGAAAAAAACACCGGCTAAAAGTCGGTAGTAGTTGTTTTTCTATAAAGTAATGATTAAAAAAATGATAATTTTACTTGGTAATGGGAAATCAGAAACATTAACCCATTAGAGATTTTATTGTTACATCAACAGAGATGACGAAAATACTAACAAAAAATAACAAAAACATACTGGGGATAAACAGTGAAACATTAAGTGTTTATTGATAATAACTATGCGGAGGTATACGAATTGATTAATTACGAAGTTATTGAGGAAATCCATAAGTCAAAAATTTGGAATAATGTTATTTTAAAAGTGAAAGTTAAGGGAAAAGAAAGGGTATATATTTTAAAATTATTTGCGGGAATAAATGAGAGCTTCCAAAAATTAATTTTCAATAGAGAGATGGAAGCTTTAAAAGTATTGAATTCATGCAATAACATTGTAAAAATAAGGGATACATCTACATCATTAAGGTATAAAAAAGTCGGAAATTATGGTGCCATTTTAATGGATTTTGTAGAAGGAAGAACCCTTGACTTCTACGACTGGCATAAATTTACACAGCTAAAAAAATATGAGATTTGTAATAGTATTTTACAAGCTGTCTATAATGCACATGCGAATGACGTGATACATAGAGATCTTAAACCGCAAAATATTATTTATGACGATATAAAAGACGAAGTTACAATTATAGATTTTGGATCCAGTAAAATAAAAACAATAATAGATAAAGAAACAACAATGCCAATGTTTTCTGAAAATTATTCTGCTCCCGAGGTGGTAAAGGGGAATAATATTACAGAAAAATGCGATTATTATTCACTTGGAGTTATTTTTTTTGAAATATTGTTATGTGAAAACGCTAGTGATAGTAAACATATGATTGAGATAATAGAGCATAGAGTTCATAAAGAAGAAGTGCAAAAAACATTGTGTTCCATGCTTCAAGAAGATCCAAAAGATCGACCGGAAAATATAAGTGATATAATGCTAGTTTTTTCAAACATAATCGGAGAATTAAATACGTCCGCTAATGAGTATAATATCTTAGTCGATAATGAAAAATTGCAGTTTTTAAAACGCCGCGCAGTGGTTGTGAATTCTATGAATATGTCTCAATTTGTAAATTCATTTTTAAAACGAGAATTCATTGAGACTTATGGTTACTATGATGAGCGCAATAATAAGTATGTTATGACTGGACAGAATGTCGTGATAGAATGTGTTATTAATGAAACGACGAAGGCAATTGCTGTTGCCAAAATTAATGAGATTGCTGTTGATAAAAGGAATATTAATATCAAAAGAAGTTTTAAAATAGGAGGGAGAATCACGTTTATAGATGCAAGATATCGGGGACAAATCGGAAAAGATAATGGAAGACTCCTTGTTATGTTCAAAAATAGACGAGAAGAAAATGAGATTTATAAAGAAAAAGAAGATAAATTTGAGAATTTATTTGGCAGTTGGCAAACAGGTTTAGAAGAATCAGTTAAAAGCGAAAAAAATAAAGTTGCGAAAATATCATATTCGAAAGCGTACTTTGAAAATAATCAGATTATTTTAGATGTAGATGATTGTCAAAACAAATCTATTGATGAAATAATCCAGAATACGCGTTTTGTAGTTGAAAGTGTTGATGATAAAGGTCAGCCTGTGTATTTTGATATTGGAATGTATGAAGACGTTATTTGCGAAGATGACGGTGTTCGGATGATTTTTCAGATGCCGAAGAGAGCATTGAAAGGAAATGTAATAGCATTATTAAAAAAAAGAGCAAATGTATTAGAAGATTTTAGAGCCAATACAAGTTCCTATCTCAGACAATTTAAAGCAATTCATGCGCTTAGAACAGAAGAATATTCAGCAAGAAATCTAAAGGATATTTTGCTTAATTTAGAGGAACCAGAAGAAATTCCAACAATTTCAAGTCCAAAATTTATAGAAGATAGACTTAATGATTCACAACAACAGGCTGTAATTAAATCATTAAATTCAGAAAATATCAGTCTAATACAGGGACCACCAGGAACAGGAAAAACAAAAGTAATAAAAGAAATAATAGGACAAGTAATAAAAAATGCAATTGAAACAGCGGATAGTCCTCGAATTCTTATAGTATCACAATCTCATACAGCAGTTGATAATATTTTGGAAGGACTGGATAAAATTATTGCTGATGATAGACAAATCATTAGAATTGGAGCTGATAAAAATGTATCATCTAAAATAGCTAATAGGTATACTATGCCAGCACACAGAGATAAAATTTTTGAAACAGTTCCTAAAAATATCAGTATATACAATGAAACAAGAGACAAGCTTTTGGAAGGAATTACTAACGTTAATGAAATTGAGCGTTGGAACAAAATTAAAGAAATTCAGAAGGACTGGATTGAAAGATCTGTGGAAAAAGATTGCTTAGATTATCAATTAATTCGAAGTGCTACCATAATAGCAGGAACGTGTATAGGTTTTTTAGCAAATAGTTTTGTAAAAGATATGGAATTTGATTATGTCATTATAGACGAAGCAGCAAAAGCAACAACACCAGAATTGTTGGTGTCAATTATTAAAGCAAAAAAAATTATTCTGGTTGGAGATCAGAATCAGTTACCAGCCTTTGCTGATGAAAGAATATCTCCAACAATATCACAATTAACCAAAAATCCTCAATTTAGAATTTTTGACATACTATTTGAAAATTTGCCAAATTCTCATAAACAAGTATTGACAACACAATATAGAATGATAGAAAATATTGGAAATCTCATAAGTACAGTTTTTTATGGTGGAACCATTAATACTGGTTGTGATGATAAAGATAAATTACATGGATTAACACGTTATATTGGCAAATCTATTGTTTGGTTCGATACTTCACAGAATGCCCAAAAAGGACAAAAAAGAACTAGGGGTGGATCATTTATTAATGAAGAAGAAAAGCGTATAATATTAGAAATCCTTGAAGACTTGAAAAAGACAAATGAGTTAGAAAATTGTGATATTGGTATAATTACTGGTTATAGTGGACAAAAGGATATACTTAGGAAATCGGTAAAAGCAAATGGATATGGTAAATTAGCACAGATTGATATAAATACACTTGATGCTTTTCAGGGAAGAGAGAATGATATCATAATATATAGTACGGTAAGAACAAAAGATTCTATTGGTTTTCAAAAAGAAAAAGAAAGGGTGAATGTTGCTTTTTCGAGGGCAAAAAAATTGCTGATAATATGTGGAGATATTGATTTCTTTTATAATTATGATGATCCAAATAATAAATTTATTGAAATAATAGATTATATCAAATCCCATGAGCAGTGTGGAATTATTCCATGTAGAGGGGGAAAAGTATTTTGAAAAAATTAGTAGAAAATTTATATCAGCATAGAGTACCTATTAATGAAGGATATGATTATTTATTTACAGATGATGTATATTTGCCAATTTTTCAATCATCGCTGATTATAACAAAAAGGATAATTATGCCTATTAGTCTAGTTGAGGAAAAGGTTTTACAGTTATTGGATATTGGAATATATCAGATCGATGAGATAGCGAAGATTTTAGGACTGAATCGCAGATTGCTAGAAGTAACATTAGCAGACTTGTATTCGAAAGATTTAGTATCTGCTTCATCAAATTCCTGTAAATTAATGACAATGGGAAGGGTAGCTCTTAATGATCTTAATAGAACAGAAAAGAAACAAGACATTTTGAAAGATATTTATATAGATGGAATATTAGGAGAAATATTTGATGTTTCAAATTATCAGTTACTTGATAAAGTAATTGTGGACGATAATAAGTTAAAATCAATTATACCTATAGGGGAAGTAAAGTGTTTTGTAGAGAAGTTCAAAGAAATATCAAAAATATTTGATGAAGAAAATAAAATTGTTTTTTCAGAAGGAGTACATCCAATAAAAGAAGAATTACTTAAAATTGATAAGGTTGATAACACATTTGTAAAATTTATAAAAATATCAATTCATGTATATGTTAGTTCCAATGGATTAGATATAGATGTATTGGCAGCAAGAACTAAAATGGCAGAATTGGTGTTAACATATAAAGATATTATTTTAGAACAGATTAATCAAAAGAAAATTTTAAAAAATCGTTTTAAATATAGAAAAGTCAGATCTTTTTATTCAGGGAAAATATATCTGGAAAAGCCAGAATTAATAAATGAATTAAAAAATATGCATTATAAAAGAACTAAAAAAACAACAGATTATGAACTATTGGAAGAACATATTTTGTGCACTAGAAAATTGTTTGATGGAGAATATAGCGAACTATTAAAATATCTTGCACAATCAGATGAAAAAGTAGAATTATATATTGATAATCTGGAATATTGGGTATATGATTCGCAATTTGTAAGTTCATTAGCGAACATATTGGATAAAAAGAAATTATATATTTATTATGCAGAAGCTCAGAATGAACAAAAATCATTAAAACAATTAAAATGGAATTATGGTTATGTTGAACAATGTAACAAATATAATAATGAATATTATATTTGTTGGAAATTTGAACAATTTATTCTGTATGGAATTCCTAGATTCAGAAAGGTAATAAATGATAATACATCTTGTATAATGGTTGATTATTATTTAGAAAAATTAAATACTTAGGAGAAGTTTTGAAAACACAGACATAATAGGTATTGTATAAAATGTTGCATAACTGAATTTTACGAATTTCTGAAAAGGCTGTGTACAAAATGTTTCCAAGTTTGTACACAGCTTTTTAAGATAGAAAAACAACAATGCGTTCTTATGGAATTGTTTCCGCTCTTTATTTATTCGCAAAAGACTTGTTTAACGAATAGTTGCTACAACTGTTATATATCAAATATAACAGTTGTTTCTTTTTGCCTCGCAGGAAAATGAAACAAGTTCTTATGAAGCGAAAGCTTTCTGACTATCCAATGACTACATGCTGTATTCAACAGAGTAGATAAAGCTTTTCACAAACTTATCATTATAAAAAAATACAAAAATCGAAAAATGGAACTCAGTTCCAAAATTTGATTTTTGTATTTTTTGTCCCATAAGACCATTATTGAATAAAGTTTCCTATTACGGGAAACCCGTAACCGAAAAAGTCTTAAAACGTCCAGTAAAATCTAGACTCTGGCAGCATTTAAAATACCTGTAATATTCCATATTTTCCATGCCCACATCCTTCCTGTACGCAACCTTACAGACTCCATTATCTTAATATTCTGTCCGCAGCCTTCCTATCCGCATCGGGGTACAGCTCTTTTAGGCGGCCGTAAATCTTTTCCTTTGACCGCAGGGGCTCTTCCCTGTACGAACCTGTTACCACTTCATATCCCCACAGATCCTCCGGCCGGCAGTAAACGCATACCGGCATTCCGTATTCCTGTCCTTTCTTATTCCATTTCCGCCTGAATTCCCCTATGACAAGGTATGTCTGCATCTGCAGATCTGTCATAATCCCGTCAAAATTCTTATGCCCGCCTTTCCCGAATCCCGCAAGCTGCTTTAACTGCAGCCCCGTATATTCAACAATCCCGTCGCCGGAGCTGTTCCCAAAACAGTCCATGATTCCCTTGTGCCTTATACCGGCAAGTTCATCATCCCACCTTGCGTCAAAATCGTATCCGTCCCTCCTGAAATTTACAAATACAGGGAGCCATTCCATGCTGATAAATCCCGCCTTCCGGCCAAAGAATTTACCATATGCGACTTCCCCCGTACCTGCGATCAGCTCCCTCCATACCCACGGATCCTGCTCCTGATCACCTGTCCACCAGTAAAGCGGTGAGACATGCTCCTCCGCCGAGAATCCTTCTATTTCGTTCTTAAACAGCGGAAGAAAACCTGTTTCATTGACCAGGCTGATTAACTCCTTGTATGATTTTATACGGCGCGGATCGTCCCAGTCCATGCCCTGCATGATCCATGCGCCCTGCTCATCCGCCATATTTTTCCCCTTTCAGGCTGTTTATCATTACATGCGTTTCTATTCCTGTCCACAAGCTTTGCAATAGGCTGCGCATAAAAAAATACAAAAGTCAAAAATTAGATATAAACCATACATAAATGTGTTTATTCATAACCAAAAAATTGTTTATTATAATACTAGAATGCAAAGATACCATCCTGAAAAAATTTACAACAAAAAATGTTTACCCTTAAATTTTTCAAAACGCTACCTTATGTTTAGAAGAATCCGTCAATGTTAAAGAAACTACCTTACCACTTGCTGTGGGGTAGTAAATCCTCAGAGATTAAAAACACCTAAAATCCCTATCGCTAAAATTTGCACCCAAACTCATGCTTGGGTGCATTGTATCAAATTGTGGTACGCAAGCCATATTGCGTGTCCAAATTGATACAATTTTGGAAGGGGTGCTATCGTTTTTACATTCATCCCAAACGCCCTAAAATAAACACTTTTCAGAAAGGTGTATGCACCCACTCGTTAGCGGTTATCGTTTTATTGTTCGGGACTGCCGCATTTTGGGTTTTTCAGAGTGTAAAATTTAACGATAACCCCTTTTTCAGAGGAGCTATCGTTATTTTTTGCACCCGATAGACCGTTTCAAGTTTAACACCCTTATCAATAAGACGCACGATATAAACTTTCATTTACATATTATATCTAAAATTACACCTTACGGAATTACTTACATTAATATTATCAGACTCCAGAAAACACTTACTTGCTGTATAATATTGTGTTGTGTCTATTGTAACATCTTTTTCACGATATTTTTTCAGCCTCTCTATATATGTCATTTGCAATAGAAAATCCTGTAACTCTTCACAATCTTTCTTTCCATAAAAGGCAACAATTTTTACTGATAAATTTCCATAAACACTTTGAACATTTTCTTGAATGTTTGTAATAGATTTATTTAATATTTCTTCTGTAATTTTCCTAAAATATTTGTGCAAATCCAATATTTGTGTATAATACTCACGAAGTATACCAATCAAATTAATCCATTTCATCTTTTCATTGGTTTCAGGCTTATTTTTTATCTTTTTGTCAAATTTTTCTATATTTTTAATGGATGTGTAATTAGATTCTGCAAAGTATAAAAGTTCTTTTCCAACCTCTCTGTTAAAGAATGGAATTATAGCAGTTATCCTTTCAATAACTAATCCTTGGTGTTGCATGTAATTACGAAATAATTCCATTATCTGATAAGAAAATGATTTGTCATATTGACGATTTGTTTCTTTTTCAAAATCACTCTTTAAATCACCGCCTAAACCTGATAAATCATGTAAAACCTGATCTCGATACATTCGTATGCTATTTACAACATTAAATAGGAGCCTGTTAAGTATTATAATTTCTTTGGTTCCATGCTCTTTCATTATCAAATCACAATCCGAACGATCACTTTGAGTCTTTAATAAAAAATCATAACTTTTCTTTATTTCTTGTTCCCATTCATAAAAGTTCCCACTTACTATGTTTAATTTTTCTTCTATCCAAAGCAAATTTAAACAAGTAAAATATGATTCCCTTACAGCCTTAAAACTGTTATCTTCAATTCTCCAAGACTGGTTATTTGTTAAAAGTTCTTCCATTATCTGAATATGACAACATTCATTACTCATCCACATTACTCCTTTCTGTTAAAACTTCTTTGTGGTATTTAACAACTCCATAAATTTTTTTTCAGATTTTTATAACACCAAAATTATACCTCAATTCTTCACAAATTTCCATACACAGCACACTCTATTTCCACACGAAAACAGCGGGCAGGATATCCGGAACTCCCGAAACCTGCCCGCCGCCTTTAAATCTCCGTGCTGACTTCCGCACCGTTGCGGAAGGTGAATACCATCCTGCCGTCGGAATAGACCGTTGCATAATCCACCAGCCTGTGGAAAAGCTTCTCATTGAAATCCACCGGCAGCTCCCGCATTTCCTCAAGTCCCGTAATGAATCCGTTGAAAATGTCATACTGGATTTCTTTCCTCTCCCGCTCTTTCTCCAGGCTGTCCTCCCGGCTCTCAAGGGCAGCATACCGGCTTGCATACCCGTCATACTTTTTGCGGTAGTCGTGCTGGTCGAGTTTCCGAGTGGCGTTCTCGTCGACCAGACTCTGGATCAGCCCCGCCGTCACTTCTTTCTCCCTGCTGACCGCTTCCAGCTCCGCCTCAATGGCGCTGCTGTCGACCAGGACATCCATGACCGTCCTGCAGTCCCCAATGACCTCCTCCCGGTTTTCCATCAGGATGCCGAGCGCCTCCAAGAACAGCTCCTTTATCCGCTGCTCGTACAAATGGGGTGTGGCGCACCTGCTCTCGCCCTTGAACTTGGCGTTGCACTGCCATACCGTCCGCTTGTATTTGCTGTTGGAGTGCCAGACCTTGGAGCCGAAGTATTCGCCACAGTCGCCGCATTTCAGCTTTGCCGAGAACGGGCTGCAGCAGTTATGGCTCCGCCCCGCGTTCTTCCGCCGCTGCATCTCCGTCTGCACGAGCTGCCATTCCGCAGGCTCGATGATGGCGTCGTGGCTGCCCTCCACATAATACTGCGGCACCTCCCCTTTGTTCGCCTTCCGCTTCTTGGTCAAGCTCGGCCTATATCCACAATGAATTATCCTCCACACAATCTAAGTAAGTATATTCTTCATCATTTATATTGAGCCGTTCCTGTCGCTCCACCGACAAGGCATTTCGATTCGTGACAGATACAACCGTCTTTTTCCTGTTTTCTTATTTTCCCTCAGATATTTTCTCACATTAACAAAATTAAAATAAATTTTCTGTCCCATATATTTTTCCCTTCTATTTTTGGTATTTTTATATACCCGTTCTATGACCTTAACCAGTCGTACTCAAAACATAGCTGTCATGCTGCTTAATTGATTCCACCGCCTTTGCCACGTTCCTTGTTTTCCAATGCCTATGGTAATACTCTGCTTTCCGGCTATGCTTATGATAGATCATGACGGGCCTATCCGTACCATCCAGACTTTTGCAAATGATCCAGCAGTGCTTTGTGTTATTGAAGAGGAATTCAATATACC
>Ga0137308_102608_pt1 | contig 11387 bp, 11 predicted proteins | sample Inofrocosms_June_FD_97181 | JGI IMG/M metagenome (GOLD analysis project Ga0137308, IMG submission 97181) | Mouse cecal microbial communities from Vienna, Austria - N-Acetylneuraminic and N-Acetylglucosamine D2O microcosms_June | ecosystem: Host-associated > Mammals > Digestive system > Large...
GGCATAACCACATCCGCCGCAGTTATTTCCCGGCAGAACTTCGCGGACAGCTACTTCCTTTTCATCTACTTCAACGGCGAATTTCACACCTGCAACTCCCAGGAATAATCCGATAAAGAGTCCGGTTCCGCCTACTAATAAAGCCGCTATTACTATACCCATTTCCGCCTCCTTAAATTAATCCCGAGAATCCGAAAAATGCGATTGCCATCAGACAAGCTGTCAGCAGCACGTGAGGAAATCCCTGAAATGATTTCGGAATATCGTTAGTTTCCATTTTCTCTCTCAATCCGGCCAGAATCACGATAGCAATACAGAATCCCACTGCTGTTGCCAGTCCATTGATCGTACTGCTTAAAATTCCATACTCTTTCTGTACGTTTGTCAGAGCCACACCCAATACTGCACAGTTGGTTGTGATCAGAGGAAGATACACACCCAGACTCTGATACAGCGGGGGCATTGCCTTCTTTATAAACATTTCCACAAACTGCACCAGGGCAGCAATAATCAAAATAAACACAATGGTCTGTAGATATGTACTGTTGGTGGGGACCAATATAAACTTATAGATTAAACTCACTACAAAGGATGACAGGGTAATAACAAAGATAACCGCCCCGCCCATACCTGCAGCCGTGTCGATCTTCTTGGAAACCCCAAAGAACGGACACAGTCCCAGGAACTGGCTCAATACTACATTATTAACCATGGCAGAGCCAATGGCGATAATTAATAATTCTTTCATTTACTCTACGATCTCCTTCCCTTGCACATGGTATTTCCGCAGCTTGCACAGCTTGCTCCGCAGCTTACTGAGTTACTGGGGTCGATTCCCCTTTTCGCAGCTCCCAGATTAAACTTGTTCTGGAAAGCAGCCATAAAAGCCAGCACCAGGAATGCACCAGGAGCCAGGATAAAAATAGTAATGGGCTCATAGCCTACTTTGCCAAGGATATCCACATTAAATAACGTTCCGGCTCCAAGGAACTCACGAAGCAGTCCCAGCAGAGTGATGGAGAGAGTAAATCCCAGCCCCATGCCGATACCGTCAAAAATAGAAGGAATCACTTTATTCTTAGATGCATATGACTCAGCACGCCCCAAAATAATACAGTTCACCACGATCAAAGGAATATAGATTCCCAGCGCAGCATTCAGGCTGGGCAGAAAACCCTGCAGTAAGAACTGCACAATCGTCACGAAAGAAGCCACTACCACGATAAATGCAGGCATACGCACCTTATCGGGAATCGCTTTACGCAGGATAGAAATCAGCATATTTGACATGGTCAGGATTACCGTGGTGGTCAGCCCCATGCCGATACCATTGATTCCGGATGTGGTAACCGCCAGTGTGGGACACATACCCAGCATCAGGGCGAATGTGGGATTTTCCCCTATAATACCATTATATAACCGTTCCGCAGGTGTATTTTTCTGCATGGTCTAATTTCCCCCTTTCTGATAAGCAAATGCACACAACCCGGCATTTACGCCATTTACCACAGCATTGGTGGTAATGGTAGCACCGCTCAACGCATCAATCTCATTGTCCGCAGAAGCGCCGTTTTTGGTATACTGGAACGCTTCCACATTTTTATCGGCAAACTGGCCTTTGAATTCATCCGTATCTGCCTTCATACCAAGACCTGCGGTCTCACTGATGGAAAGAATAGAGATTCCGTTTAATGTCTGGTCATCTTTCACGCCCATAGCAAACTGAATATCACCGCCATAACCTTCTGAAGTGGTTACGGTGAAGGCATATCCAAGGGGACTGCCGCTGCTGTCCATGGCCTGCACGACTTCATTGATGGTCTGCGCCGGATAACCATTTTCATCCAGATATGCCTCCAGCTGGGCATCTTCCTGGTCAATAATCACTTCAAAAGTATCTGCATCTGCAAATACCGCTTTATATGCTTCGTCCTTTGCCAGCTGATTCTGATGGGCAATGGGATCAGCCGTGATGGTATAAACGCCGCCCAGAGCCGCCCCTGCAACCAGGGTAATCAGCACCAGAGCAAGAGTATCTTTTAAAATGGTATTTTTCATGCCTTCTGCCCTCCTTTTCCCAGAGCCGTAGGAATGGTGACACGCTCAATCAGCGGAATCAACAGGTTACAGAAAATAATCGCGTAGGACACGCCCTCTGCAGAACCGCCGAACAGACGGAATACAGCCGTAACGATTCCCAGCAGGCAGCCATATACCAGCTGTCCGTTCTTTGTAATGGGTGTTGTCACATAGTCAGTGGCCATAAACCACGCACCCAGCATCAGACCGCCGCCGCAAAGATGGGCCGCAATATAATTTACATCCAGTCCGCCTCTGCCCGCAATCGAATAAATGGCGATAAAAATTGTGAAACTTCCTATGTAAGTAAGCGGAATCCGTAAATCAATGACTTTCATAGCCAGCAGGAACGCTGCACCGATTAAAATGGCAATTACGGAAGTCTCGCCTATGGTACCCTGGATATTTCCCACAAACATACTGAGTACATCCACACTCTCTCCTGCCTTCAGGCTTGCCAGAGGAGTTGCACCAGTGACAGCATCCACTACCACTTTGCTGGAAGCTCCGGAGGGAAGTACAAAGCTTGTCATTTTCCCCGTAAAGGAAATCATCAAAAAGCATCTGCCCGCCAGGGCCGGATTCATAAAATTCTGTCCCAATCCGCCGAAAAGCTGTTTTACAACCAAAATGGCAAAAACACCGCCCAGAGCCGGTATCCAAAGAGATATAGCCGGAGGCATATTCAATGCCAGGAGAATACCAGTTACCACTGCACTGTAATCTCCGATTGTAATTGTCTGCTTCATAGCTTTCTTATATATCCATTCGGTTGCCACACAGGACGCCACAGATATAAGAATGATCAATAAGGCCCGAAGTCCAAAATTATAGACTCCAAATAAGCTGGCCGGCAGCAGGGCAATGACTACCATCAGCATCAAATTGCTTGTGTTCACCTTGGACCTTACATGAGGTGAAGATGATACGTTATATAAATCACTCATGTTTCTTATCCTCCTCCTCTATGCTTTCTTCTTCCGATTGTTCAGCACCATCATACGCATGGATTTGATGGACTGGGTCAAATGCCGTTTTGCAGGACAGGTGAAACTACAGCATCCACAAGCCACACATTCCATGCCCTCCCATTTGACAAACGCCTCTTCATTCTGGTGATTCGAATATGTAGCCAGCCTGGAGGGAACCAGATGAGCCGGACAGACAGATACGCATCTGCCGCAGTTGATACATGCCGTCTCCGCAGAGGCAGATACCTCATCTTTCGTCAGGCACAGCAGGGCAGATGAACTCTTTGTCACCGGTACCTGCATAGAATACAGGCCCTGTCCCATCATAGGCCCTCCGGAAATGATCTTCTCCGGCTGATTCTTGAAACCGCCTGCTTCCTCCACCAGTTCCTCATAAATCATACCCGTACACACGGCAAAGTTCTGAGGTGCAGCGATGGCGTCTCCGGTAACCGTCACAACTTTATGCATCAAAGGTCTTCCCAAAATTACGGCTTTGTAAATGGCAACCGCTGTATCCGAGTTATCCACCACGCATCCCGCATCGGCAGGCAGCATGCCGGAGTTAACCTCTCTGCCGGTTGTGGCATAGATCAATGAACGCTCTGCACCCTGGGGGTACTTGGTCTGCAGTGCCTTCACCTCAATGCGGGGCTCGTCCTTTACCAACTCCTCCATTTTGCGGATACAATCCGGTTTATTATCCTCAATACAGATAAAGCCTTTTGCCTTATCAAACAGATACAGGATCACTTTCAGCCCGGCAACAATCAGCTGGGGCTCCTCTATCATCCTGCGGTAATCCGAAGTAAGATACGGTTCACACTCCGCACCGTTAATCAATATATGATCAATTTTCTCCGGTTCTTTCGGTGATAACTTCACATGTGTGGGGAAACCTGCGCCCCCCATACCTACTACGCCGCCTTCCTGAATGCGCTTGAGCACTTCGTCTTTTGAAAGGTCTTCCACCTTTTCCACGCTGGAGAACTCCACCTCTTCATACTTATTGTCATTCTCCACTACAATGGCTGGCACCATAGCTCCAGTTACTGTGAGATGTGGCTCTATCGCCTTCACTGTACCGGATACCGATGCATGTACCGGCGAGGACACAAAGCCGCCCGGCTCTGCAATTTGTTGTCCCACCAGAACCCGGTCTCCCTTTGCCACAATTGGCTTGGCAGGAGCGCCGATATGCTGCGATAACAGATAGACCAAATCTCCTTTGGGCAAAACTGACTTGATTGGCTTGTCCTTCGACAGTTCTTTTCCATCGTAAGGATGAACACCGCCTTTAAACGTCAAAAGTCCCATTGCTTCTCCTCCTTCTTTTACCATACTTACTACATATATATATAATACTAGAAAATGCGAAAAAAATCACTACATTATTTCAATTTTTTGCGATATAATTTAAAAAAAGGAGGAATTTTTCGTTGAACTGCAAAAAATCATACGTGAATTATCCATTTTCCGGGGCATTTTTACTGGAAAATCCGCTGTACTTTGATATCGAGACCACAGGACTGTCCTGGAAAAATTCTATGGTATTTCTCATCGGCTTTTTAAAAATGGATTTTGAAAAAGATAAATGGATTCTGGAACAGTGGTTTTTGGAAGACCCTTCTGAAGAAAAGGAACTGCTGAAGAAATTTTCTGATGTGCTAAAGGAAGCTCCCTTTCTGATCCACTACAATGGACAGAAATTTGACCTGCCGTACCTGAAAGGCCGCTGCCAGCTTCAGAATATCCCTGCCGCCTGGGATAACTGCCGCCAGCTGGATCTATATCAGACCCTGCGTCCTTACCAGAAACTCATGGGATTGGACCATATGAGGCAGACCGACCTGGAACAATATCTGGGCATCTGCCGCCCAGAGGAAATCTCAGGGAAAGAATGCGCTGCTGTCTACAAAAAATATGTGATTGAGAGAAACCCCTGTCAGATGGAACAAATCCTGCTCCACAATCACCTGGATTTGACCGGTCTTTTGGACTGTACCCAGGCGCTGGCGTATCCGGCGCTCTTTCAGGGGAGATTTCAGCTGGGGGAATGCCGCCGGGAAAATGATACCCTTACCTGCTCCCTGATCCCCCATATGCCCCTGCCCCAGGCATTCTCCCTGGACTGCCATCCCAGACCCTGGACAGTCTCCGGAAGCCCCCACGGGGCGGAAATCACATTCTGTCTGGAAAACGGAACTCTCCGGATGTATTATCCCAATTATAAAGATTACTATTATCTTCCGGCTGAGGATATTGCCGTACATAAAAGTGTTGGGACTTATGTGGACAGGCGCTTCCGCAGACAGGCGGACGCGCTCAATTGCTTCACCCGGTTTCCCTGTACAGATGAATTCCTTGGAGATATGGAACAGATACATAGTTATATTGACAATTGTTTTTATTTATACTCAAGAGGATACGTATTTGCCAAATGATTTGCTGTTTTGCTTGAAACAGTGAAGACTTGCTGGCAAATCATTTGGCTCGCGGGTATAACTGTGTAGTTAAATGATATCATATTAAATATGTTTTCATCCCCTTGCTGAGTGCCAGCGGCCAACGGCCTGACAGAGAAAGATAATTTTCTATTGGGCCACCTCTGCCAAAACTTCAGAAACATTTAATAACTGCTGACTTATTTACGATATTTAACTCTTTTTTCAATCCTCATCCTGCCCTTTGGTTTTCTAGAGCATGTTTGAAAATTCATTCACGCCACCCATACGCCCCACTTTGCGGCAGATCTGCCCCTTATTCGGTTGCTGTAGCCCGCTACAGCGCCCTCATGCGGAACAAATCTCCCATATCATACCCTTGGGTACAAACTGTGACGCACGGTTGACATAAAGCAATTTTCAAACACGCTCTAGCAGTACCATTTTGTAAAAATGCTTCTTTCACTCTATTGTTATGAATATATACGGAAAAAGAATAATTATTATATACTGGTTTCGCAATAATATATCCATATTTCACTTTTTTTCCGTGATATTCCTATGGTAATTCCAGGCGCACCTTCATCAGATGTATATAGTATCTTTCCCAATGTTTCACCAGTATTCTTCACATTTTTAACTCTATACTTTACAAGAGACTTCGGTTCTATCTGGGACTCAAAAGGTATTTTATCTTCAGCAAAGGTATCATATTCTACATATTCAACATTCTCCTCTTCTTGTATAATACTTTAACAATTGAAAAATTCCCAGCATCAAACTGACGACTATAAGCAGAAGTATAATGAAAAAGTCATTATTACTCCAAAATTCATATTCCCACAAATTCATAATATGATTGTCTGATGCAATTCTTATTTCAGGCCGTATAATTGTCCAAGTATAAACAACTATTACCATCCATAAAGAATTAAGAGTTAATAGGACTCCTAATAATAAGTTTTTTTCCACATCAAATCACCTCACTGGAATATCCCCTAAAACCAGCTTATAACAACATTTAATAAGGATAAAATAAACATTGTTCAGTTAAGCACATGTACTATATATTTATTATAAACATTTGAATTGATTTGTCAATTAATATATTACAAACATTTGATAAATAATTATCATTATAAATTTTATATTTGCATAATTCTTAGTTAACCAACTACCAGCAAAGCGGCGGGGAGATATCTCCCCGCCGCTTTGCGTCCGTCTGGAATAAAAACCACAAAAAAACCACTGCACTGGAGTCAAATCCCCCAATACAGTGGTTCCCACAAAATTCCTATTCTTCTTCCTGTGCCGCGGCAGTCTCCGCCTGCACGTCATCTTCCTGAACCGCTTCCTCCTGCACATCAGCAGGAGCCGCTTCTTCGGCTCTCATTGCCTCATTCTGCAGAGCCTTGATACTCAGACTGATCTTCCTGTCTTCCCCATTGAAATCAACGACTTTCGTCTCCACTTCCTGTCCGATCTTCAGTACATCGGAGGGTTTATCCACATGCTCTCTGGAAATCTGAGACACGTGAAGCAGTGCGTCCACACCTGGCTCCAGCTCAATAAATGCGCCGAAATCAGTCATTCTGGCCACTTTACCCTTGATTACGCTGCCTGCCGCATATTTCTCAGCAGCTGTCAGCCAAGGATTCTGATCTTCGAATTTCAATGTAAGGGCAATCTTATCCCCATTGATCTCCTTGATCAAAACTTTCACTTCATCGCCAACCTGGAAGACTTTCCTTGGATTATCCACTCTCCCCCAGGACATTTCTGAAATGTGAAGCAGTCCATCTGCTCCGCCCAGATCAATAAAGGCACCGAAGTCTGTTACATTCTTGACTACACCTTCCACCACATCGCCAGGAGCAATTCTGGCCATCAGTTCTTTCTGTTTCTCAGCGCGCTCTGCCAGCAGCAGCTGCTTTCTGTTACCGATAATTCTTCTTCTTCTGGGATTGAACTCTGTGATTACAAACTCAATCTCCTGATCTGCGTATTTCGTCAGATCTCTCTCATAGGTGTCGGACACAAGGCTTGCAGGGATAAATACCCTTGCCTCGTCAACAACTACACATAATCCGCCATCCAGAACCTGTGTAACAGGTGCTTTCAGCACTTCCTGATTCTCAAAGGCTTCCTCCAGGCGCTTATTGCCCTTCTCAGCAGCCAGACGCTTATAAGTCAGGAGAACCTGGCCCTCTCCATCATTTACCTTCAGCACTTTGGCAGACATTGTCTGTCCCACCTCAACTACCTGTGTCAAGTCCACAGACTGACCATTGGAATACTCATTCTTTGTGATGATTCCGTCTGACTTATAGCCAATGTTCAGGATAATCTCATCTTCCTTTACAGCGATTACTGTACCTTCCACGATCTCGCCGTTTTTGATTGTTTTAAATGATTCGTCTAACATTTGTTCAAAACTCAGTTCTGACATGTTTATGAACCTCCTCGATAATTTTGTTGGGGGTAGACGCCCCTGCTGTAATACCTACGCAACTACTGGATCGAAACATTTCAGAATCCAAGTCAACAAGTGTCTGTATATAGTAAGTATTTCCACATTCTCTTCTACATATTTCATAGAGCTTCTGCGTATTGGAGCTCTGTTTGCCGCCAATGACCAACATGGTATCTACCTCACTGGCTATGGCTCCTGCTTCCTGCTGCCTTCTCTCAGTAGCATCGCAGATTGTATTTAAAACAATATTATCATAACTCTTTTCTGCCAGAATTTCAACTAAATCTTTAAATTTGTTGTAATTAAATGTCGTTTGGGAAACTGTGCACAATTTTTCGTGCAATTTTCCCATAAAATTTACTAATTCTTCCTGATTTGACACCACAAAAGCACGGGATGTACACCATCCGCAGATCCCCTGTACCTCGGGATGGCTATTATCACCAAAAATCAAAATCTCTCTTCCCCGGCCGCTCTCCCGCTCTACTATCCGGTGGATCTTCAGCACGAACGGACAGGTAACATCCACACATTGAAGCCCCAGCGAATAAATCTTTTCATAAACCTCCCGGCCCACTCCATGAGAACGGATCACCACAATAGAACCTTTTTCCAGCTGCTCAAGCTCCTGAATGCCGTTCAGGGTATGAACACCTTTTTTTTCTAAATCTTCCACCACCACTTCATTGTGTATCACCGGCCCCAATGTGTAAATAGGCCCTTTGGTTTCTTCGGCCAGCTGATAGACCCGGTCAACTGCCCTTTTTACGCCAAAACAAAATCCCGCCGTTTCAGCAACTCTTACTTTCATCTCATGTACACTCTCTCTGCCTGTAAATAGTAAGGATTGTTTCCACCACCTCATCAATGGTCATTTCAGAGGAATCCACCAGCACCGCATCTTCTGCCTGGATCAATGGAGAGTTTTCCCTGTTTTTGTCCAGTTCATCCCGTTTTTGGATATCGGCTTCGATTTCTTCCAGAGAAACCAGGACTCCTTCTTTTTCCAGCTGGCTGCATCTTCGCAGAGCCCGGGTTCTCACAGAAGCAGTGAGATATATCTTCACCTTCGCGTCAGGCAGCACCTTGCTTCCGATATCCCGGCCATCCATCACCACGTCTGCTTCCCTGGCAAGCTTCTTCTGCAGAGCTGTCAGCTTCTCCCTTACTTTCTGGTTGGGCGCGCTGGCGGAGGCCATGTTGCCCACTTCTTCTGACCGGAGAAGTCCTGTGACATTTTCACCGTTTAAAAGCACCTGCTGTTCTCCGTCTTCATAGGTGATGGTAATATCCGCTGACTGACAGGCTTCTTCGATTCTGGCGGCATCCTGTGCCGATATCTTCTGGCGCAGCAGATAAACAGCCATGGCCCGGTACATGGCTCCAGTGTCCACATAGATAAAAGACAGCTTTCTGGCAATCCTTTTCGCTATGGTACTCTTTCCCGCTCCGGCAGGCCCGTCGATTGCAATATTCGTTGTCATACGTAATCGCCCCTTCTTTTGAATTTATGCATTTGCCGCAGCCCAGGCTGTGGACCAGGCAATCTGCAGATTAAATCCCCCTGTCATGGCATCCAAATCCAGTACTTCTCCTATGAAATACAGACCTGAGACAAGTTTGGATTCCATGGTAGACGGATGAATCTCCCGCACTGATATCCCGCCTTTGGTGATTATGGCTTCCTTAAAGCTTCCTGCTCCCATAATTGTCATGGGAAATGCTTTCGTAATTTCCAGCAGTCTTTGGCGCTCCTGCCTGCTGACTGTGCTCACAGGCTTTCCCGGAGATATGCCGCTTAAACGGATGGCCACAGGGGTCAGGGAGGCAGGATATAATGCGCCAATCACATTTTTCAGCTGCTTCTGGGGATTATTTTCAAATTCCCGCAGGATGCGGGCATCCAACTGAGCTTCTGACAGAGCCGGCTTCAGGTCAATCTTTCCCGTCAATGGGCTTTCTCTCAGCCGCCTGCCTATGGCAGCGCTGGCAGACAGCACCACAGGGCCGCTGATTCCCTGATGGGTAAATAAAAGTTCTCCGAATTCCCGGTACAGACATTTTTTATCATCCCAGATGGAAAACTGGATATTTCTCAGAGACAGCCCCTGAAGATGCCGTACATAGCCCTCCTGGACCAGCAGAGGCACCAGGGAAGGCACCGGTTTCACCACCTCATGTCCCACAGACCTGGCAAACCGGTACCCGCTTCCGTCTGCACCGGTGCTGGGATAGGACATGCCCCCGGATGCCACCAGGACCCTGTCCCCCTCCACAACCGTTTTGTTCTCCAGCTGAATCCCCCGGATACGGAGCTGGCCGCCGGATGCCTCCTCCTTTCTTAACAGAAGCTTCTCCACACGGCTTTTCAAATGAATCTTCACATCCAGTTTTTTCATCTGACGCTCCAGAGCACGGATCACATCGGAAGATTTATCCGACTTTGGAAACCCCCGCCCGCCTCTTTCCACTTTCAGGGGCACCCCCAGCTCCTCAAAGAAATCCATCACCTGATGATTGTCAAACTGATAGAAAGAGCTGTAGAGGAACTTGGGATTGGTAACCACTGCTCCCAGCAGTTCCTCCATAGTTTCACAGGCATTTGTCAGGTTGCACCGCCCTTTTCCTGTGATATACAGTTTCTTTCCCAGCTTCTCATTCTGCTCGAATACATGGACTGAATGTCCCTTTCGGGCCAGCAGGACAGCCGCCATCATTCCAGAGGCGCCGCCTCCTGCCACCAGTATCTTCTCTTTCATGGCTATACCGGATACGCCCCGTTTTCTGTGTCAGCCACAGATGCGTCCACCTTTTTCTTCTGCGCTTCCCTGTACTGGAAGAATTCTTTTGCCACCTGGGGAAACAGGGCATAGGTGAGCACATCTTCATCTTGCTCTTTATAAGCTTCGATTTCCTTTTCCAATGTATCAAGTTCCGCGGGAATCAGGTCCGCATAGCGGCAGGTCACCGGTTTTTCATCCCCAATACATTTTTTCTGTACTTCCGGATCAAAAGGCTTCACGGTCTGGCCGTATTTGCCGCTTAACACGTCCTTCGTCTCCTTAGTTACCATCTTATACCTCTCGCCCATCAACACGTTGAATACAGCCTGTGTTCCCACGATCTGGGACGAAGGGGTCACCAACGGACATTCGCCCAGGTCCTTTCTCACCTTAGGCACTTCCTCCAGCACCTGATAATACTTATCTTCCGCATGCTGCTCTTTCAGCTGGGATGTAAGGTTGGACAGCATACCCCCAGGCACCTGATACAGCAGCGTCTTAATATTTACCCCCATATTCTTGGGGTTTAACAGTCCGCTCTCCAGGGCGTCGTCCCGGATAGGGCGGAAATAATCAGCAATCTCCGCCAGCAGATTCTGGTCAAACCCAGTATCATATGGAGTTCCTTTAAATGTCT
>Ga0137308_102609_pt1 | contig 11381 bp, 12 predicted proteins | sample Inofrocosms_June_FD_97181 | JGI IMG/M metagenome (GOLD analysis project Ga0137308, IMG submission 97181) | Mouse cecal microbial communities from Vienna, Austria - N-Acetylneuraminic and N-Acetylglucosamine D2O microcosms_June | ecosystem: Host-associated > Mammals > Digestive system > Large...
ACTTTTGATCTGTGGGATGCCGTCTTTTCCTTTATCATATTGTATGGCAGTTCTCAGTGTGTAACTATGCTTCTTTACACACTCACAGGGTCCCCTGTGTAAACAGGCTCTTCACATGAGCCACCTCTTCCGCCGTAGCTTTGCTGGCGGGCACATAATAAGACTTTTCCCTTGCAATCTGGTAAAGCTCCTCCTGGGACTGCTCGCAGGCGTTGCGGATCTGCTTCAGGGTCTGCTTTAGCTCCTTATTCTCGGACTGCGCGATCATGCCTGCATAACGGGTCAGCTCACCGTTGATGCCTGCCAGTGTATCTGCTACCATTGTCTTTTCCTGCATGTCTCTACCTCTCATTCTAAAATTCATTCAACTTGGTAAATTAGTTTAAAAACTTCATCAGCTGTTCCTTGTTGTCCATGGCGGACCGGGCGCCTTTCTCAAAGAACTGCCTGATCTGAGGGTCCTCCGCCTCTTTCGCATAAGCCTGCATCTTACAATGTGTGGTATCGAATCCGCCTATGAGATGACGCAGATTCTGCAGATCAAGTTCTGAAATATTGCTCATTTCCTTACCTCTCTTCCCGGCGGCAGGACTGCTGTCAAAGCGCCTGCTGCCCTGAACCTTGTATTCGACTTTTCTGAAATCAAAAACTGTATTCCATGAATACAAGCTTATTATTGTCTCTCCGCAAAAATTATATACTGCGCAAAAGCTGGAAATCAAAAGCCCGAAAACCGACATTTCCGTCAGCTTTCGGGCTCGCGGTGCAAGACATTAAATCTGATGTCTTACCACCCCATATTCGTCATCCAGTCTGTAATAGGGACATTCTTTCTGATTCCCTGTCAAAAACCGATACATTTCGTCCTCATCCAGATTCACCAGACAATAATAATAATCAGAGTCTTCGTCATACGCATAATTGACACATGTGTCACAATTATTTACCGACATGTTTTCTCTCCCGCCATTCTTCTATACACATCCTAATCCTTTTCCGAAAAATGCTTCCTCAATCTCCGCTTTCCCGGTTCAGATAAGCATAGATCTCCCGCTTCCCCACTCCCCTGTCCTTCGCCACCTGCTTCATGGCCTCCTTGCGCTCCATCCCCTGCCGCTCATAATGCTCCATATGTTCCCCTATCGTCATGGATTGCCAGGAGGCGATTTCCTCCCGACGCAGCTCTTTCAGGCTTCTTCCCTCTACCACCAGCACATATTCTCCCCTGGCTTCTTCCTTTTCGTAGAAAGTCAGCGCCTGTAAAAGCGTAGTCGGCATCACGGTCTCAAATTTTTTGGTCAGTTCCCTGCAGAGGGTAACGCGCCGGTCTCCCAGACTTTCCATTAAATCCTCCAAGGTCCCTTTCAGGTGGTGTGGCGCCTCATAGAGAACCACAGTGCGGGTTTCTTTGGTAAGCTCTTCCAGAATCGCACGTCTTTCTTTTTTCTCCCTGGGCAAAAAGCCCTCAAAGCAAAACCTTCTGGCAGACAATCCTGACAGCGTCAGGGCGACGATACACGCGGACGGCCCCGGCAGGCTGGTCACAGTCACATTGCTCTCATGGCACAGCTGCACCAGCACTTCTCCCGGATCCGAGATTCCCGGCGTCCCCGCGTCCGTGATCAACGCAATGTCCTGCCCTGCTGCCAGCTTAGCCACCAGCTGTCTGCCCTTTTCCGCCTTATTGTACTCATGGTAACTGGTCATAGGCGTATGAATGTCAAATAGATTCAGCAGCTTCATGCTGTTGCGCGTATCCTCGGCTGCAATAATATCCACTGTCCGCAGAGTTTCAATGACCCGCGGCGTCATGTCCTGCAGATTTCCAATGGGTGTCGCGCACAAATATAAAGTCCCTGCCATAATGCCCTCCTGCCTGTAAATCCGTCTCTAATATCCGTAAATCTCTCTGATCTGGGGCATATATTCCCCTGGCCTGCGGAATACGATCAGAGGCTTCTCCACTTTCATCCTGGGCCGTCCGCCCCTAACTGCCTCCAACAGTACCATGTTGGGCTCCCTGTCCACATAGGGATGCACCAGCTGCATACGCTTTGGCTCCAGATGATACCGCGCCAGAGTCACCATGATCTCAGCCAGCCGAAATGGTCTGTGCACCAGGAAAAAATGACCCCCCGGCTTCAACAGTCTCTCCGTCTGTCTGGCCACATCCTCAAAAGTACAGAGTATTTCATGCCGTGCGATGGCCTTAGGAGCATCCGGATTGGCCAGTCCATGCTGTCCTATCATATAGGGCGGATTGCATGTGATACAGTCAAAAGAAGCAGACGGGAATATATGGTCTGCTTCTCTGATATCTCCTGTAATAATGTCTATTTTGTTCGAAAGACCGTTTAATTTCACGCTTCTTGCAGCCATATCGGCGCTGTCAGCCTGAATCTCCAGACCTGTCAGATGCGCGCAACGATATTTGGCCTCCATGAGAAGCGGGATGATGCCGGTTCCGGTCCCCAGGTCCAGCAGCCTGTCCGACGGCCTCGCATGGGCAAAACCTGTCAACAGCACCGCGTCCATTCCAAAACAGAATTTCTTCGGATTCTGGATAATACGGTACCCGTTCCGCTCCAGATTATCCACGCGCTCGTGGTTCTTAAGACTGACCGTCTCCGGAATCTCTCTGTCCCTCTGCGGATCTTGTGCCGCGTCTGTTTCTGTTGTCATAACGGTTCTTTCCATTCTGGTCATTGTCATGTCTTTCCTGATTCTGGCCGTTTTGATGACTCCTGTCCTGTCGTTTTCTGTTGTCATGCCGGCGCCTGTTGCTGTAATGCTCTTCCTGGAACAGCCTTTGATCGGAATGCTGCTGCCGGCTGTTCTGGCGCTGCTGACCGGCTGTGCGCTGGCCGGGCTGCTTCTGGCCCCCTTCGGCGCGCTGACCGGATCTGCGCTCCGCCTCCTGTCTTCCGCCGGAAGCCTTGGCCGTCTCCGGGGAATGTTGGCCGGGCTGCCTGCGGTTTCCCTGCTTGCCTTTGGCGTTTTGTCTCTGTGCCTCCTCCGCCCTGCTTGCCAGCTCCTGTTCCTGCCTCTGCCACTCTTCTTCCTCTAAACGCTCCAGCTCCTGAAGTTCTTCTTTGGAGAGCTCCATATTCTCTTTTTTGCTGTGCCTGCGTCTGAAGTGCAGCTTTTCCACAGGGTATTCCTTGATCTCTTTCTCATCCCCTGCATTGATGACCACTTTCACCAGCTGACGCAGCACATTGACACTATGCACCTCACCCTTAAGGCCCTCTTCCGTGGTGACGGCATCCCCGATGCCGGGAAGCCGCCTGTTGAGCTCCTCGTATGTCTCTTCCTCATTTTTAAGACAGCACATTAATCTTCCGCACACACCGGATATCTTTGCCGGATTTAAAGAAAGATTCTGTTCCTTGGCCATCTTGATGGATACCGGAATAAAGTCGGAAAGATAGCTGTGACAGCACAGCGGCCGTCCACAGATGCCGATCCCTCCCACGATCTTTGTCTCATCCCTGACGCCGATCTGGCGCAGTTCAATCCTTGTCTTGAAGATACTGGCCAGGTCCTTGACCAACTCGCGGAAGTCGATTCTTCCGTCTGCTGTGAAATAAAAGAGTACTTTATTATTGTCAAAGGTGTATTCCGCATCAATGAGCTTCATTTCCAGCCCATGCTCCCGGATTTTTTCCAGGCATATCCGGAAAGCCTCTTTCTCCTTGTCCCGGTTAGCCGCTTCCTGCTCTATATCCCGCTGATTCGCTATGCGGATCACAGGCTTTAAGGGCTGTACCACCTTTTCCTCCGCCACATCCATGATCCCTGCCATCACCGTTCCGAACTCAATGCCTCTGGCGGTTTCCACAATGACATGATCGCCCTTTTTTATGTCAAACTGCAGCGGGTCAAAAAAATATACCTTGCCCGCCGTCCGAAATCTCACGCCGATTACTCTAATCATCTATCTACCTCACTGTGACACAAATGCCCTCTTCATCAACGGATGCAGTGCTATTCTAACACATTCCGCCGCGATTGGCCATAGTTAATAATGGAAATCCCATTTATCTAACTGTTCTCCTGAATGGTCATCATCAGAAGCTGCATGACCAATTCAAAATTTACATTGGCATCCAGACGTCTCTTTGCAGTGTCCAGCGCCTTTATAATGTTCTCAATGCCCTCGTAGCTGCTGCGCTGGGCAGTCCGCCTGAGCGCCTGTATCTCTTCCCTGAAAATCAGATGATTCATGTCGCTGGTAGCCTTGAACAGCAGCGCGTCCCGGTACCAGATCGCGCAGATATCCAGATAATCCTGAATCTCCAGTTTATACTGCATGATTTTCTTCACTGCAGCCACGATCTCGTTCAGGTCCATGTCCTGTATGTATTTTAACAGCGCCAGAGCTTCCGCTTTTACATTCTCGAACTCTTCGCTGGTGGCCAGCATCTTGGCTTTTCCCACATTTCCCCTGGCAAAGGCCGCGCACACCTCGGCCTTATAATCCGGCACCGCAAGCTGCCTGCACAAATATTCCTTTACCAGACTGTCCGCCACCGGTTTCATATCCAACACCACGCAGCGGCTGCGGATGGTGGGCAACAGACTGTTCACATTGGCGGTCAGCAACAGGAGCACGGCATACTCCGGCGGTTCCTCCAGGGTCTTTAAGATGGCGTTCTGAGCCTGGGGCGTCATTTTCTCCGCCTCATTTATGACGTACACCTTATAGGCACTGCTGTATGGCTTTACCGCTATGTCCCCGTTGACCTGGGTGCGAATATCGTCTACGCTGATAGTATTGGGCTTCTCATGCACAACCTTTATGATATCCGGATGGTTTCCGGACAGGGCCTGCTTGCAGGAACGGCATTCCTGGCAGGGCTCTGTCCCGCCCCTTTCACACTGCAGCGCCATGGCGAAGACTTTCGCAATGAATTCTTTTCCGGAGGATTTCTCCCCATTGATAATATACGCATGGGAAATTTTTCCTGTGGAAATCGCGTTCTGCAAATGCTCCTTTATCTGCTGCTGCCCGATGATATCCTGAAATCCCGCCATAATACCCCTCCTGTTTTACGTACCTTCTGTTACCCTTGCCTCATGTGAATATATCCAGAAGCAATCCCCGTATCTCCCCAATCGTATTCAGGATTGCCAGGTGATCCTGCTCGTCTTTCATCAGTTCCTGGGCCAAATGGTCCAGGTTCTCATCTACCAGCCGGATGATGCCATAGACTCTGTGCCTTCCTCTCCTGTCCAGAAAGTTTTCTCTGGAAAAGGCATGGGAATGGGTCACTACCTCGTTCATAAACTCCTTCACCAGCCTCCGGTAATGCTTCATGTCCTTTACATCCCGGCGCTTGGCCAGCTTATCCCCCTGCATGGTGATTTCTTCCATGAGGGTCTGCAGCCTGGCCTGGAGCTCAGCGCCCTCCACATGGCTGGCAAGCATAAATTTAAAACTGCCGTCCGCAGGCGGCGTGCTCTGCACCTGCTCCACGGGTGTGCTCTGTCCCACCTGCGTCACCTTGATATCCATATGCCTGCCTCCTTTCTGCCTTTTTCGCTGTCCTGCCTGGGATGCCGGTCTATCTGACCCGGACTACGTGAATCATGTTTGTGGTGCCTGCCATTCCTAAAGGCACGCCTGCGGTGATCACCACCACATCGTCTTTCTTCACATACCCTGCCTGCTTTGCCTCCTCCACCGCATTGGCAAACAATGTCTCCGCGTTCTTCTCCTCCCGGATCATCAGGGGGGTCACACCCCATAAGAGGTTCAGCTGCCTGCAAACCTTTTCCTGCACCGCGCAGCCTATGATATGGCTCTTGGGTTTGAACCTGGAAATGGCCGCCGCGGTAAAACCGGACATGGTCACCGTAATAATCGCCGCTGCGTTCAGATCCATGGCAGCCGTGCAGGTAGCATAAGCCAGGGCTGTAGTAATATCCGTCTCCTGGCCGCATTTGTCGCAGCGCATGCGCGCACCGTAGTCAATATCTTTTTCGGCACATTCCGCGATTTTCGCCATGGTTTTTACCGCTTCCACCGGATATTTTCCTGCTGCGCTCTCGCCGGAAAGCATGATCCCCGTGGTGCCGTCGTAAATGGCATTGGCAATATCCGTGGTCTCCGCCCTGGTAGGCCTGGGGTTCTTGATCATGGATTCCAGCATCTGCGTAGCCGTGATGACATGTTTTCCCTGCTCATTGGCCAGCTTGATCATCTTCTTCTGGAGGATCGGCACTTCCTCAAAGGGAATCTCCACCCCCATATCTCCCCTGGCCACCATAATGCCGTCGGAAACGTTTAAGATCTCCTCCAGATTCTGGATGCCCTGCATGTTCTCTATTTTGGCTATGATTTTCATATTGCAGCCATGCTCTTCCAAGATCTTTCTGACTTCAAGGATATCCTCCCTGCATCTGACAAAGGATGCCGCCAGAATGTCATACCCCATCTCAATGCCGAACAGGATATCCGCTCTGTCTACTTCGCTGATATAAGGCATGGACAGAACCGCCCCCGGCACATTGACACCCTTGTGGTTGGAGACAAAGCCTCCGTTTTCCACGCGGCATATGATCTCCTCCCCCCGGATTTCCTCTACTGTCATCTCGATTAATCCGTCGTCGATGAGAATCGTGGTTCCCTTTTCGATATCGCTTTTCAGATTCTTGTAAGAAATCGCCGCCCGTTTTGAGGTGCCCAGGATTTCCTCTGTGGTCAGTATGAACTGCTGGCCGCTTACCAGTTCCGCCCTGCCTCCCTCAAAATCCCGCAGGCGGATTTCCGGCCCCTTTGTGTCCAGCATCGTAGCCACCGGAAGCCCCAGCTCCTCCCTGGCCTGCACCACTCTCTGAAACTTCTCCCGCTGCTCCTCATGTGTACCATGGGAAAAATTGAATCTGGCCACATTCATTCCTGCCTGCATCAGCTCCCTCAGCCGCTCCACACTTTCACTGGCCGGCCCGATTGTACAAATAATCTTTGTTCTTCTCATATACGCAACCTCTGCTTTCTCTCTATCTCTTCTTTATTAACTATTTTGAATTCCTTTATCTGTTCTTCTCTGATTACCGGAATAAAAAAATGTTGCTCATCCCTTTCTGCTCTGGCCTGTATCCCCTGTACCTCAAGCCCCTGCTCTATTGCGTTCCGAATCCTGCCACACAGCGGCTCTGTCATGACCTCTCCCGGCACCAGCAGAGGGACACCGGGCGGATACAGATTGATGAACTCCCCAATATGTCTGCCCACGCTCTCCGTAAGCCCTATCCACTCCGAAGACATGTCCCATGCCGCCGCAAGCGGAACCGCATCGTTCCCCTTGCCCGCCACGGCTTTTGTACCGGCACATCCCCGGGCAGTCCTCTCCTTACACGGCGTCTTGGTCCGAAGCCTGCGGGCCTGCTCTTCCAGCCAGCTGTCTATGGCAAGCAGGGCCTCTGTCATACGCCAGTAGGCATCCCGGCCATCATTTACCGTGAACATAGCCAGCACAAAGCTTTCGGACGCCATTTCCAACTGCAGATGGTATTTGTCATGTAACATGTCATACATTTGCTTTCCCGTGATCTCCGACCGTTTTACAGAGATCAGAAGTTTTCCCGTATCCTGCCTTTCCGGTATATCCCTCAGAATTCTCAGGTGCCTGCATGCTGCCAATTGCTCCAGCATGGTATCATACTGCTCCCTAAAATACCCGAACAGCCTCTCTGCCCCAGGCCCAATGTATTCCACCGCATTGTCAATCCCCGCCATGAGAAGATAAGAGGGGCTGCTGGACTGGTAAATTCCCAGGAAACGCCTCGCAAGGCCTCTGTCAATCAGATTTCCGTTTACATGCAGCAGGGCTGACTGTGTCAGCGCCGGAAGTGTCTTGTGTACGCTGTGGATAACCAGGTCCGCCCCAAGCTGGCAGCTGTTGCGCACAGACCGCTTGCTCAGTCCCAGATGCGCTCCGTGCGCTTCGTCTACAATCAGGGGAATCCTCTTTTCATGAGCAATGTGGGCAATAGCCCGGATATCCGATATTCTTCCCTCATAGGTAGGAGACACGATCAAAACAGCTTTGATATCCGGCTCTCTCTCCAGGGCCTGTCGCACCTGCCATGGCTCAATCCCGTCATAAATATCATATTCCTCCAGATAAGGCGGATACAGATAAGTGACGGACAGCCCCCTTAGATAGGCCGCATGATATGCCGATTTATGACAGTTGCGGGCCATGAGAATATGTCCGCCCGCGGGCAGGGCACAGCTGACCGCGCTCAATATCCCGCAGGTGCTTCCGTTCACCAGATAAAAGCTTTCCTCCGCCCCGTAGAGCGCGGCGGCCCGGTCCTGGAGACAGCGCAGAATATCTTCCGGCTTATGCAGATTATCAAAGCCGTCTATCTCTGTAATGTCTAGTTTATACAATTCTTCCGGAAGCATTCCGAAGCCCCGGCGCTTATGTCCCGGCATATGATAGGGATAAAAATCGCTTTCCGCATATCTCGTCAGCTTTTCAAACAGATGCTCCACTTCGTTCAACCGTTCCTCCATTTGGCATGCACCGCACCGTGCCCCTTATAGATATATAATGTTTCCAGCAGCGAGCACCACTTATCTGCCGCCGTGACAATCCACGCCTCTCTGCATGCCGGCGGTACCATGGTCAGCGGCCACATATGCCGCTTTATGATATTTTTCTCCCGGTTGGTCAGCGGGTACTCCTTTGCGGCATTCTGCAATGCCAGCCCGGGATGATAGAAACCGTGGAGCCTGTGGGGATTCTCCGCATCAGGGATATGCCAGTCATAGAGGAAATAGTCGTGGAGCAGCGCGCCTCTAATCAGTTCCCTCCTGCTGCAGGAAATATGCAGATATTCGCTGAGCGCAATACTGCATCTGGCCACTCTCAGCACATGCGCATTCACTGTCACGTCCCCATGCTGAATAAACTCTTTCATCCGGTTAAAATTACGGGATCTTAAAATATCCGGGGCCATTTCCCTGATCTGTCTCTCTTCTCTCCGATATCGCTCCAGCTTTTGCCGCCATTTTCTGGCCTGTCTTTGTGTTCGTTTACTCAAATGTCTTCTTTTCATTTTCCCTGCACTTCTCTGTTTATTCTGTAACCGCTTCCTGATTCGCCTGGTTCTCCGGGTTATCGGGATTCTCCTGCCCCTCCGGATCCGGTTCCGGTTCCGCAGGCGGGCCTATGTAAGGAATTCCCTGGGAATAGTAGCACACCACCGGAAATCCTTTGGAAACATACTGATAAATCTGCGCTGCCATACTGGGCGGCAAATTTATGCATCCGTGAGATCCGTTGGTGATAAAAATATCGCCGCCGAACGCGCCTCGCCAATTGGCGTCATGCATGCCATAGTTCCCATAGAAAGGCATCCAGTACTTCACGGGTGTAGTATAAGTCTCACCCCTAAGCACAGCGTCCGTAGTCTTATACAGCAGACCGAATACGCCCTCGGGTGTAACACAGTCCCAGGAAGAAACCATGGTTCCGGATACAAAGTCCGTCTCCAATACAAGATTCCCGTCCTGATACAGGTACAGATGCTGATTGTTCATATCCGCTTCCACGTAAGAGTCTCCGATATCATTGCTGCCTTTCTGTCCGGCACTGATGCTGTATATAGGCTCCTTTTCTATCTGACTTCCCTGATAGATCAGTGCGATCAGTTCTTCTGTCTCGCCCTCTACATCCGTCTTCCAGCCATAATTGCGGCCGGGCAGAGATATCTCATATCCGTCTGTTGTCATAAAGTTCTTTCTTCTGCCATAGGTGTCATAGGCAGCGGCCTGTTCTTTTACAAAAGCCCCTACCGCCTCCTCGTCCAAAACTGCCTTTCCGCCCCCGATAGTAACCCAGTCCTTTAGAATCTCATTATCCAGCGTTACCTTCGTGCCGTTCCAATCATACACGATCTTTGTACCCAGCCATTTATTAGCATTGTCCACGATACGGTTCATCTGCCTATCGTCGCTTTTGACAGCCGCATCTCCATAGCAGCCCAATTCTTCCAGATCAATGGAAACATCCTGCGCGCTGACTGCCTCTGTAATCAGAGTAATAGCTTTCTCTAAATCCAGATTGGTTCCTTTTGTCTCGGGTATAATTTCATAGCCGCCCAGCTCCTCCGAATATTCCCCTATATAGGCATCCTCAGGCCTCTGCATATTCTTTCGCTTGCAGGCATCCCATGATCTCACGGTACTGTCTAATAGTTCCTCTTCAAAAGTCATCTCTTGCTCTAAAAAATATTGAAATTTCTTGTTCAGATGCGCCTCAAACCAAAAAATTTCATTCTGCTGCTGAAGTAGAGACTCCACAGCTTCCCTGGTACCCACATACCGCAGTTGAATATCCTCCGGCACAATATTGCCGAGAACGGCATCGGACTCCCCTGTCTTGTAGTCTCTGCCCAGCACTTCCAGTCCATAGCTGTCAATCCGCCTCTCCAAAGCGTCTATGATAGGTCCAGTCTCCATATCACTGCAGTCCATTCCGTTTATACTCGTATTGGGGAAAAAATGAGTCCGATAATAAACTATTCCTCTGTAATAAAGATATGCCGCTGCCGCCAATGTCGCTACAAACATCAGGAGAAATACCATTAGAACATATTTTTTCTTTGATTTCGGCTTTTTTGCCTCCGGACTCTTTTCTGTCTCTGTCATTTCCCCAGACTGTCTCTCTTCCATAGTCCTACTCCCTGAATGAATGATTATTCATACATACATTTTATCTATTATAGCATAGATTTTCGTAAAAAAATAGCATCAAAAGGCTGAAATTATGCCCTTTCATGCTTTTTATCCACCAAAAAATGCCCAGAACCGGAATCGAACCAGTGACACGAGGATTTTCAGTCCTCTGCTCTACCAACTGAGCTATCTGGGCATAAGTCTTTTCAAAGCAAAGACCTAGTAGCGGGGACAGGATTTGAACCTGTGACCTTCGGGTTATGAGCCCGACGAGCTTCCAGACTGCTCCACCCCGCGTCATTATTTAATTATATCTTCCTCCAAAAAGGAAATGGATGGAGGTGGATTCGAACCACCGAAGCAATTTGCAGCAGATTTACAGTCTGTCCCCTTTGGCCACTCGGGAATCCATCCATGAAGCCGATGATCGGACTCGAACCGATAACCTGCTGATTACAAATCAGCTGCTCTGCCAATTGAGCCACATCGGCACGGCATATATTTAATTTGAATGGGGCCTATAGGGCTCGAACCTATGACCCTCTGCTTGTAAGGCAGATGCTCTCCCAGCTGAGCTAAGACCCCATATACTTTTATACTTCCAAAATCATTTTGGGGAATACCCAAATTGCTTTCTTTGGAATACGACCCAGATCGGACTCGAACCGACGACCTCCGCCGTGAC
>Ga0137308_102610_pt1 | contig 11377 bp, 9 predicted proteins | sample Inofrocosms_June_FD_97181 | JGI IMG/M metagenome (GOLD analysis project Ga0137308, IMG submission 97181) | Mouse cecal microbial communities from Vienna, Austria - N-Acetylneuraminic and N-Acetylglucosamine D2O microcosms_June | ecosystem: Host-associated > Mammals > Digestive system > Large...
TGAAGCCGCTGGCATCATGGTGGTCGTAGAGATCACCGGTGGTGAAGGAGGCCAGGGACTCACTGTACAGGGAATAAGGAGAGGTGGTGCCGGCCTTGGTGATGTTGCCCTTATACAGCTTGAATTTCACTTCTCCGGTCACATACTGCTGGGTAGATTCCACAAATGCCTGGACAGCCTCCCGCAGGGGTGTGAACCATTTTCCCTCGTAGACGATCTGGGCCATCTTGTTGCCCATGTCCTTCTTGGTCTCCATGGTAGCCCGGTCCAGAACCAGCTCTTCCAGCTGCTGGTGGGCTTCCATCAGGATGGTTCCGCCGGGAGTCTCGTAGATTCCCCTGGACTTCATGCCTACCACCCGGTTCTCCACGATATCCACGATTCCGATGCCGTGTTTGCCGCCCAGCTCATTGAGCTTGCGGATAATGTCAGAGACCTTCATCTTCTCGCCATTTACGCTGGTGGGGATACCCTTTTCAAAGGTCATGGTCACATACTCCCCTTCGTCCGGCGCCTTCTCCGGGGTATTGCACAGAACCAGCATATGTTCAAAGTTGGGCTCGCTGGACGGATCTTCCAGTTCCAGCCCTTCATGGCTGATGTGCCACAGGTTGCGGTCACGGCTGTAGCTGTGACTGTGGTCAAAGGGCAGGTCAATGCCATGCTGCTTACAGTATTCGATCTCATCCTCACGGGACTGGATGGTCCATATATCCGTCATGCGCCAGGGAGCGATGACCTTTAAGTCCGGAGCAAGTGCTTTGATGCTCAGCTCGAAACGGATCTGGTCGTTGCCCTTGCCGGTAGCTCCATGACAGATGGCCGAGGCTCCTTCCTTGCGGGCAATCTCCACCAGACGCTTTGCAATGGCCGGACGGGCCATGGAAGTGCCAAGCAGGTACTTGTGCTCATAGACCGCATTGGCCTGAACGCAGGGAATGATATAATTGTCACAGAAATCATCCACCACATCCTCGATATACAGTTTGGAAGCACCGGAGAGTCTGGCCCGTTCGTCCAGTCCGTCCAGCTCGTTGCCTTGTCCGCAGTCAATACAGCAGCAGACAACCTCATAATCAAACTTTTCTTTTAACCACGGAATAATCGTGGTGGTATCCAGACCACCGGAATAAGCCAGCACAACTTTCTCTTTCATGATCGTCATCCTCCTGAAAATATTTATTTATAAGCGGAACATACTTTGGTACCGTTATCTGGTATCTGCAGGCAGCCGCTTCCATATCTATAACAGAGCCGGCATCTGTCTGCCCTGCCACATGCAGGCGGCAGCCCTGGGCCAATGTGGGGGTACTTGTGACCGTTCCAGGAACTCTGATTCAGACTTTCATAAATATACAACACTTCTTATAGAAATGCAAGTGGAAAATAAGAAAAATTCAAAAATATATTGCATAATATGCACTAATAATGTATAATTATGAAATCTTGCTGAAACAGACGCCCTTGGATTTTGGAAAAAATTGTAACAGTTCAGACGGGCCATCTTCTTGCCTCCGAAAAGCACCGGGGACAAGAAGCTTTGGGCGTCAGCCCGATGTCAAATCAGATAAGAAAGCGCTTATGCAAACAAAAGCATGTTTGCAACACACTTTCTTATCCGATTTGCCGCCCGTCTGAGTTGTTACAAAAATTCCTTCCTGGCATCACAATCGGTTGCCAATGGCGGATAAAGTGATAAAATTAAAAAAGTACTTCCCATATTTGGGGAAAGTCACTATAATGGTGGAAGCATGGAGCGTGGGCCTCTTTGCCATCTCCGGCAGATGCCACGGATATAAACTGGAAAATCGTTTGCACGAAAGGAAATGGATATGATCAAAGCAGGAATTATAGGCGCAACCGGCTACGCCGGTGCAGAACTGGTGCGCCTGCTATTACAGAGAGAAGATGTGGAAATTGTCTGGTATGGTTCCAGAAGCTATGTTGGAGAAGACTTTGCTTCTATATATAGAAACGTCAGCCACCTGGTGGAGGAACCCTGCAGGGATGACGATATGGAGAAGCTGTCCCGGCTGGCGGATGTGATCTTCACGGCCACTCCCCAGGGCTTTTGTGCCTCCCAGGTGACAGAGGGGATCTTGTCCAGGGCCAGGGTAATTGATTTAAGCGCGGATTTCCGCATCAAGGATGTGCATATTTATGAAGAATGGTACAAGCTGAAGCATGCGGCGCCCCAGCTCATAGAGGAAGCTGTGTATGGGCTTCCTGAAATCAACCGGGAGAAGATAAAGGGGGCCAGACTGATCGCCAATCCGGGCTGCTATCCCACCTGCTCCTTTCTGACAGTGTATCCTATGGTAAAGGAGGGACTGATTGATCCGGACACCCTGATCATTGATGCCAAATCCGGCACCTCCGGGGCAGGGCGCAGCGCCAAGGTGCCAAGCCTGTACTGCGAAGTCAACGAGAGCATGAAGCCCTACGGCGTGGCATCCCACCGCCATACACCGGAGATTGAAGAGCAGCTGTCCTATGCGGCAGGCCGCCCGGTGACCATCAGCTTTACGCCCCATCTGGTTCCCATGAACCGGGGGATCCTGGTGACAGCCTATGGAACCCTGACAAAGTCCGTGACCCCGGAGGAGGTAAAGGCTGTCTATGACAAATATTACGCAGATGAATATTTCGTCCGTGTCATGACCCCGGGCATGGTGCCCCAGACCCGCTGGGTGGAGGGCAGCAATTTTGCGGATATAGCATTCCAGATCGATCCCCGTACCCGCCGCCTGGTGATGATGGGCAGCATCGACAATATGGTCAAGGGTGCCGCGGGGCAGGCGGTGCAGAACATGAACCTGATGTTCGGTCTGCCGGAAAATACGGGATTGAAGCAGATCCCGGTATTTCCATAGTGGTTTTCAAATGAAAGATTACTGAAATCCAGGAAGGATCTGTAACAATGGGCGGAACCATGAGTATCATCATCCGTGAGATGGAAGCGGGTGATTATGAAAATGTCTACAAACTCTGGGAGCGCATCCAGGGCTTTGCCATCCGCTCCCTGGATGATTCCAGGGAGGGAGTGGAGCGTTTCCTGAAGCGCAATCCAGGCACCAGCGTGGTGGCGGAGCAGAATGGCCGGATCGTGGGGACCATCCTGTGCGGTCACGACGGACGTCAGGGAAGTCTCTATCATGTCTGTGTGGAGAGAAGCTACCGCAAGCACGGAGTCGGCGCCAAGATGGTGCGTTTTGCGTTAAAGGCGCTCCAGAGGGAGGGCATCAGTAAGGTGACTCTGGTGGCCTTCACCAGCAATCATGTGGGAAACACGTTCTGGAAGCAGATGGGCTGGACAGAACGGGAGGATTTCAACTATTACGAGTTTATTATTAATGAAGAAAATATAACCAGGTTTGTCCAGTGATTCACGCGTAACAGTTCAAGGGGTATCTGAACTGTCACAGCTGACAGACTCCGGTACTTATGGATGATGCCAGAGTGGTCTGGAAATTCATTCCCGGCATCTGCACGCCCCACTTCGCGGTATATTTGGCCCAAATTCACTTAACGTAGCCCACTACGCCGCGTTCATTTGGGCCAAATCTCCCACAAAGTGGAGCGCACAGCTACCGGAAAGCAATTTTCAGACACGCTCTAGCGGTACACAGCATTGGAAATAACCTGGGAAGGCGCATGCAGATATGCCGGGGAAAGCCCTGGCAGAGGCGGGATTTCATAAGAGGCACTGTGCCGGAAAGGATGATATATGAATTATATAGACGGCGGTGTGACCGCAGCAAAAGGATTCCAGGCCGCCTCCACGGCAGCGGGAATCAAATACAAGGGCAGGAAGGATATGGCTATGATCTACAGCCAGAAGCCCTGCAGGGCAGCCGGAACCTTTACCACCAATGTGGTCAAGGCAGCGCCGGTCAAATGGGATCAGCAGATTGTGAGGGATTCGGCCTGTGCCCAGGCTGTGGTCATCAACGCAGGTATTGCCAATGCCTGCACCGGAGAGGAAGGCATGGGCTACTGCAGGGATACGGCAGAAGTGGCTGCGGCTTGTCTGGAGATCCCGGCGGATTCGGTGCTGGTGGCGTCCACCGGCGTCATCGGGATGCAGCTTCCTATGGACCGGCTGGCGGCAGGGGTACGGACTATGGTGCCTATGCTGGACGGCAGCCGGGAGAGCGGCCTGGAGGCTTCCAGGGCCATCATGACTACAGACACCAGGAACAAGGAGGCAGCAGTCCAGTTCCAGATAGGAGGAAAGACCGTCACCATAGGCGGTATGTGCAAAGGCTCCGGTATGATCCATCCCAATATGTGCACCATGCTGGCCTTTGTCACTACGGATCTGGCGATCTCCAGGGAGCTTCTCCAGGAAGCCCTGAGTGAAGATATCAGGGACACTTACAATATGATCTCCGTGGATGGGGATACCTCCACCAATGACACAGTGCTTCTGCTGGCCAACGGCATGGCAGGTAATCCGGAGATCACAGAGAAGAACCAGGACTATGAGCTGTTCTGCAAGGCGTTAAACTATGTCAATGAAACCCTTGCAAAGAAAATGGCAGGAGACGGAGAAGGCTGCACTGCTCTTTTTGAAGCAAAAGTAGTAGGAGCCGAGAGCAAAGCCCAGGCGGTGACATTGTCAAAATCCATCATTACCTCCAGCCTGACCAAGGCGGCTATATTCGGTCATGACGCCAACTGGGGCAGGATCCTCTGCGCCATGGGCTATTCCGGCGCTTTGTTCGATCCGGAAAAGGTGGATCTTTATTTTGAGAGCGCCGCCGGAAAGCTCCAGATCATCCGGGACGGCGTGGCCCTGGACTACAGCGAGGAGGAGGCCACAAAGATCCTCTCCCAGCCGGAGGTGACCGCCATCGCTGATGTGAAGATGGGAAATGCCTCAGCTACGGCCTGGGGCTGTGATCTGACTTTTGACTATGTGAAGATCAATGCGGACTATCGGTCCTGAGCAGAGACAGGCGCAGTAAAGCAGGTTTTATTGATTTTGTGTATTTGATTTTCGGATTATTAGCAACCGTTCAGACAATCTTTGAACTGTTACGGTTTTTGCAGCAATGAGGAGGAACAGCAGTTATGGAAATGGATATGAATGTGATGCAGAAGGCGGAGGTCCTCATCGAGGCCCTTCCCTATATCCAGCATTTTAACCGGAAGATCATAGTGGTCAAGTACGGCGGCAGCGCCATGGTGGATGAGCAGCTGAAACGTCAGGTCATCCAGGACGTGGTGCTCTTAAAGCTGGTCGGTTTCAAGCCGATCATCGTCCACGGCGGCGGCAAGGAGATCAGCCGCTGGGTCGGTAAGGTGGGCATGGAGGCGAAGTTCGTCAACGGCCTGCGGGTCACCGACGAAGCCACTATGGAGATTGCGGAAATGGTTCTCAATAAGGTGAACAAGAGCCTGGTGCAGCTGGTCAACGAGCTGGGAGTCAAGGCCGTGGGCATCAGCGGCAAGGACGGTATGATGCTGAAATGTGAGAAACGGTATTCCGGGGGCGCGGATATCGGCTATGTAGGCGAAATCACAGAGGTGAATCCCAAGGTCATCCATGACCTGCTGGAGAAGGATTTCCTTCCTATCATCTGCCCTATCGGATTTGATGACCAGTTCATGAGCTATAATATCAATGCCGACGACGCGGCCTGCGCCATCGCCCGTGCAGTCAATGCGGAAAAGCTGGCATTTCTCACGGATGTGGAAGGTGTCTACAGGGACTTTGAAGATAAGAGCAGCCTGATCTCGGAGATGTCCGTGGAGGAGGCGAAGGCATTTGTAACCGGCGGGGGACTGGGCGGCGGGATGCTTCCAAAGCTCCGGAACTGTATTGATGCCATTGAGAACGGAGTATCCAGGGTGCATATTCTGGACGGGCGCATTTCCCACTGTCTGCTGCTGGAGATCTTTACCAACAAGGGGATCGGAACGGCGATTGTGCGGGATGGAGATAAGCGGTTCTATCATGAGCAGGATTCTTTGTCAAGGGAGGAATCAAGATGAAACAACAGCAGGTAATGGAGCAGGCAGAACAGGCGCTTTACAAGATATATAACCGTTTTCCGGTGGTCTTTGACCATGGGGACGGGGTTATTCTGACAGACGCAGACGGCACAGACTATCTGGACTTTGGCGCGGGAATCGCTGTCATGGGCCTGGGGTACAACTATCCGGGCTTCAATGATGCCGTAAAGGCACAGATCGATAAGCTGTATCATATTTCCAATCTGTTTTACAGTGAACCTATGGCAGAGGCTGGTCAAAAGCTTTTGAAGGCTTCGGGTATGGAAAAGGTGTTCTTCACCAACAGCGGAACCGAGGCGGTGGAGGGCGCCCTGAAGGCTGCCAAGCGTCATGCTTACAATAAGAAGATGGGGCAGGATTACGAAATCATTGCCATGAAGCATTCCTTCCATGGAAGAAGCCTGGGAGCTCTGTCCGTTACGGGCAATGACCATTATCAGGAGCCTTTTGCGCCTCTGATCCCGGGGATCCGGTTTGCTGTCTTCAATGATCTGGACAGCGTGAAGGAACTGATGAATGAGAAGACCTGCGCGGTGATCATGGAGACTATCCAGGGGGAGGGGGGGATCCATCCGGCCACGGAGGAATTCCTCAGAGGAGTCCGGGCCCTGTGCGACGAGCATGACGCCCTGCTGATCCTGGATGAGATCCAGTGCGGCATGGGGCGCAGCGGGGCTATGTTCGCATGGCAGAAATATGGAGTAAAGCCGGATGTGATGACCGTGGCCAAAGCCCTGGGCAATGGTGTGCCCATCGGCGCGTTCCTGGCCAGCGGCAGGGCAGCCCAGGCTATGCAGCCCGGGGATCATGGAACCACTTACGGCGGCAATCCCCTTGTATGTGCGGCGGCCTCCAGGGTTCTGGATATCTTTGAAGAGGACGAGATCGTGGAGCATGTGCAGAAGGTGGGAGCTTACCTCTGGGAGAAGCTGGAGGAACTAATGGCAAAGCATGACTGTATCGTGGCCCACCGGGGATGCGGCCTGATCCAGGGGCTGGAATTCTCCATGCCGGCAGGCCCGGTGGTGCAGAATGCCCTGACAGAGCAGCATCTGGTGCTGATCAGCGCCGGGAGCAATGTGATCCGCTTTGTCCCTCCGCTGGTGATTCAGGAAAAGGATGTGGATGAGATGGTTGTCCGGCTGGAGCGGGCAGTGCTGGGAGTTGTGTGATAGTAACAGTGATAAATGGGCGGCTTACCTGCAACAGCAGATAATCCCGCCCTTCTGTGACTGATATGCGCTTACAGTAACTTTTATCTGCTACATCAGCTTTCTTAATTCCGCAGCGTCTTCTTCAGATAGTTTTTGTCCTCCGGTAAAAGCGACAACCAGACGGCTCAGTGAATTGTCAAAGCAGGTCTCTACCATCTTTCTGGTCCACTGGTGGATATGTTCTTCTTTTGTGCAGATGGGGCGGTAGGCATTGGAGCATCCTTTCCGCTCTGATTCGACCAGCCCCATCTTCTGAAGTCCGGTCAGATAGGTGCTTAAGGTCTGGACCTTCCAGATCTTCCCCCACTCCCTGGCAGCTACATCCAGAATCTCCCGGAAGGTCATGGCACCTTCCGCCTGCCATAACAGCTCCATAATCTGCATCTCTGTATTGGTTAATCCATAATTTTTCTTCATAATGATATATAGCTCCTGTTAGTGGGGGCATGATGGATAACTATGTGTTCCGATCAGATCTCCTTGTTTTACATTTCCGCATTTGCTGCACTTTAATGCTTCATATTCCTTCACGGTACATCCGCCGCTGCTGTTCTTGATGTGCCGTGTGGTGGTGCCCACAGTCGTATAGGTATGGCTGCATCCGGCTTTCTGGGTCAGGTCACTTTCATCCAGCTCATACACATTTCCCGCCTGATCAGTGAAGAAATATTCATATGGCATGTCCTGGACAGGAGGCCGCTGCCCCTGGGGATGGAAGGCATACTCGGCGCCTTTTACGTGAGCCTCTACCACATCAATTCCCGACGGCGGCACATAGGCAAAGGTGCTCATTGTGCCTGCCATGCAGACCAGGCCCATGGTGATTACGGACAATCCCCATTTTAACTGTCTGTTCGCTTTCATTTCCAAGATCCTCCTTTTCATAACGGTTTTTCTTTTATGGTTTTTGAATCCAACAAATAACTGATTCCCCTGGGAAACCGTTTCATCTGTGGCAAGAGTCAGCAGTAATTTCCCATATGCTATCCGTTCCTCATCCCCTTTCCCGTCTAACACGATTCCGTCACAATGGATCTCAATCATTTCGGAAAGTGCAGCATACAGGATCCAGGAAAACGGATTGAACCAGTGGAGCGCCATCACCAGCAGCCCCAGAAAACGGATCAGAAAATCGTGATATTTGACATGAACCAGTTCATGGCGAATGATATACTGGTATTCAGCATCCTCTTCCTGGCCGTTTCTCTGGGGAAGGAAGATAACCGGCGACCAGACCCCCATAGTCATAGGAGTGCTGCAATATTCCGAACAAAAGACCTGTGCCTTCCTTCCAAGTCTAAGCTGACTCTGGCTCTGGGAAATATATTCCTGCAACCGGTGATCCATATGACTGGTAGAGTGTCGCAGACAAATCCGTCTCATCCTCCGGTATCTTAGAAGCTGGATGAAGACAATGACTACAGCCAGAATAACAAAGGCGGTTATCAGGATCATGAGATTTATCAATCCAGGTGAAAACCACCGCTCTCCATGAGGGCCGTTGATTACCAGATACTTTGTATCCAGCCCCTCTGGCACATGATGAATCATGGACCATAAGGCCGGGAAAATGTCATAGATTACATTCAGTATGTAATACTTGAAGTATGGAAATGGAACCAGGAAAAACAGAATTGCTATTTTCAAAACCCAGTATCTCCAGCCCAGGGGAAAATACCGTTTTGCCATCGGATAGGTCAGGATATAAAATAACAGGACAACTGTTCCTGACAAGGACATGACAAATAATAGGTTGTGGAACATAATCCTGCCCTCCCGCTGTGATTTTATCTAACAGCTCAGATACCCCTTGAACTGTTACGATTTTTCTATAAGTGTCATAGCTAAATGGAATGAAGCTGATGATTACTAATTTTTTTTAGTATTTGTAGTTATTATAAAATTAATCATTTGTTTTGTCAATAATTATTTTTATAAGGCAGATAAAATCATTTGTAAGCATTACTGTTCATCAACAAGAAGGAACAACCACCCCATGAATAGGGATTTGTAAGCAGCAGCTTTAATGACGGGAATGGGAAAGCAAAAAGAAACTATTCCTTATATGAAAATAGTTTCTTTTTGCGCCGGCTGATCTAAATCTTCATGTTCCTTAGACCAGGAGCTGGAATATATCCCCCAGTTTCTGATATGTTTCTATGTCGCTGTCCAGGGAATCCTTTAGATAGTAAAAGGATCTTGCTTCTATCAGAGAACTGTTGGAGCACAGCCATGAGGATGCATCTCCCAGACGTTTTAGAAGATTCCGGGTGTTTTCCAGCATATTTCCGGACCATCCGGCAGAACGGGAGAATTCCTCATTAAGTGCCTCCGCAGGGGTGACGTAACGGGCGAACCCTCCAGGAGGGCCAGGTGCCAAAAACTGCGCCAAAACATCCTTTGCAGAAATCACGTTCCAATCTGTTAAATCTGCCATGAGATTGTAATAATCCTGCCTGCTTATATTGGTTATGTCATAGCGGTTTTTCAAATCTTCAATCTGTTCCTGGGTCAGTTCTGCACTGCCATCGGCATCCCAGTTGATGAGCCTCTCTTCTGAAACATCCATGATACGGGCCAGATTTTGTCTATTATCCTTAAAGCGCTGGATATCAGGCCCATAGTCAGCTCTCTGCACATCAATATTTCTTGACGAGATACTTTTCTGGTTCCCGCCAGAAGCGGATTTTACCAGGTCTGACCCCAGCAAAGTGAAATCGACGCCCTGGGATTTCATTGGCTGCGGTATACTCCTGGTGTATTGCGGATTGCTGTGGACCGGGGATGAAATGCTTATTCCTGACATCTCCTGCACCTCCTTGCTTTACTGGGGAATCGTAACCCGTCCACTCAAAGGCAGGCCATGCACATCGGCATCTTCTCTGTCATATAAAATGATCTTCCAGTCAGCATGGTTGTTGGAGACTGGAACAAGAATGGTAAATGTTTCATAGATACCTGGGAAATAACCTCCCCAAAAATTGCCTTTATCGACTAATTGCCCTTTGGCGTAGATTTCGTACATGTCAGCATCACCCCTGTCGAATGTTACTTCCACACGGATCGCGTCGTACCCACCTTTCCTATATGCTGCAGCAGTAGCTGCATTTAAGGTGAAATCACCGTACTGGCCCATGTTTCCTTTAAGAGTGGTTGATACATCCCTATCATATTTCCCTGTTTCCGCCATGGCCGGGTAGGCCACCACACTCTTTAAGCAGGCCTGCCCAGGGAACCGGGGCTGCGGCTGGTTACCTCCTTCTGCTGCCAGAGCTGTAAAGCAGCACAGTACACACATCAGAACACACGAAATCAATACTCTTAATTTTCTTTTCATCTTGTTTCCTCCAAATAAAAATCTTTGTGTATTTTGCAAAAACAATCGAGTTCATGAAAAACTGTTTCCGCCTCCTTTCCCATCTATTTGTAACTCAATCATTTTAACAAGCACAATTTGACTGTTAATTATTCCTATTATTACTATAATTTATTAGTAACAATAGGAATTGTAAATCCTGTTTGTTTATTTGTCAATAGTACCTTTTAATCTGTTGTTATTTATGGTTCAGGGTTGGTAACAGTTCAAATATCTACTTGAATTATTACACACTTTATGTTATTATTCATGACCAAGCTGTTTTTAGGTCGGCAGATACCAGCTCTGGAAAAAGTTTCCCCCAGCTTGCATTTGCAGGAGACTTAGAAACTCTTAGCTCGCAGGAATCTGCGTTAGGAACAAAAATACAGTTGTCTGAGCGCAGCGAGTTCTGTATTTTTGTTCCTGCTTTTAGCAGATTTCTGCAAGCTTAGAGTTTCTGGCTCCGAAACTTAAGCAAGCTGGGGGAAACTTTTTCCAGAGCGTACCCTTCGGAACAACTACCCCGTGAACAGTAACGCTTTATGAAACAACCTTGCTTCAGCTTGACAATTATCTGTCTGTTCGTTCTGAATGTTTATCTTGACATTTCCGCCTGCCTCAGATATACTATAGACATTTCCTGCAGAACTTTCTTTAGATCCGCAGATTATCTGGAATTTCTATAATTCCTGACGCAGTGCTTCACTGCAAAGTTTATCCACAGTAACCAGAGACAAGAAGGAACAGAACTATGTCTGGTAATTTGGAAATCACATAGTTTTGT
>Ga0137308_102611_pt1 | contig 11367 bp, 13 predicted proteins | sample Inofrocosms_June_FD_97181 | JGI IMG/M metagenome (GOLD analysis project Ga0137308, IMG submission 97181) | Mouse cecal microbial communities from Vienna, Austria - N-Acetylneuraminic and N-Acetylglucosamine D2O microcosms_June | ecosystem: Host-associated > Mammals > Digestive system > Large...
CAATGCTCCTTGCCCCAATCCCCGCCGCGCACATTTCAAACATCCGCCGGACAACCGGCGCGGTTTCCCCGTTGATAATCAGCTTGTGCTTATCGTCTGGATGCCGCAGGTAGCCGTAGGGGTCAAGTGCGCCAAGGTATTCGCCGCGCCTTGCTTTGGTATGGAGCGTGGACTTAATTTTTGTGGAAATATCCTTGGCGTACATATCATTAGTCAACCTTACATATAGAATGACATCACAGCAGTGCATTGGCGGTCGATTGCCTCCGGCGAGATGGTGCGGCGCATTATCGGTAGCGGCTACCGATAATCAGGCCAGACTATCATATGGAGGTACACACGATGAATGAATTGAAACCGAGAATCCATGACGAGGCCAACGGCCTTGACTACATCCTTGTTGGTGACTACTACATCCCAGCTATCGAACTGCCGGAGGACGATGACCGTCCCATTGGGAAATGGGGACGGATGCACCGGGCGTATCTGGAAGAAACGAACCCGCTTCTGCTCAATCACTTGGCCTTGACGGGCAAGTTGCACACCTACCTTGTCGGCCTCAACGAACAGGCGCAAGACCGCTATCGGCTCATTCTTCGGCAGATGGCCGCCGCCGAGGGTGTGACCGAGGATTTGAAGCGGTGGTCACAATGGGACTGGATCAGAGCCATGAACAGCATCATCAATCGGGCTGAGGAAATTATCCAGCACGAGATGATCTGTGTGTGATGCCTGTTCGGAACTTTTCACAACACAAGAGATATAAAGTGGTCTGGGTCAATTCGGCCCAGACCACTTTTTTAAGGTGCAGAAAAAAGAAGAAAAACTCAAAATTCAAATTGAAAGCAACTGCTCGGTGTGGTACAATATGTTTTAAGCAATCCGAGTTCAAATCCATAGAGTGGGGTATGCTGCTATGAAAGGTTCAGAATGCAAGTTTGTAAAATATATGGAAGGATCGGACAAGCGCTTTGTCATTCCGGTTTACCAGCGAAATTACGACTGGAAGATGGAGAACTGCAAGCAGCTTTTTGATGACCTTGTGAAAATTATTAGAGGCCACCGTAAGAGCCACTTCTTTGGCAGTCTTGTTTCTGTCTATAATCCAGACGGTCATAATGAGGAATTTCTTGTCATTGATGGTCAGCAGCGCCTGACTACTGTTTCGTTGCTGTTCCTTGCCATGTATAACCTGATGGACAAAGGCATCATTGTGCCGCAAACGTCGAATCTGAAACAGCGTCTCTATGAGGAATACCTTGTGGACAAGTGGCAGCCGGAAGATACTCGCATTAAATTAAAGCCGGTCAAGAACGACCAGTGCGCTTTTGGCAAACTTTTTTCTGACCCGTCAGAACATATTCGAGAATCCAACCTGACTGTAAACTATGATTATTTCTACAATCGGATTCAGAAGCAGGAAATCACGATTGATGAACTTTACGATGCGATTTGCTGTCTGGAAATCATCAATATCCGGCTGGACATGGAGGACAACCCGCAACTGATTTTTGAGAGTTTGAATTCCACAGGTCTTGATTTAAGCGAAGGTGACAAAATCAGAAACTTCATCCTGATGGGTCTGCCATCCAAAGAGCAGGATGAGTATTATGATAAATACTGGAATAGAATTGAGGTTTGCACAAAGTATGATGTCAGTGCTTTTATCAGAGATTATCTGAGCGTGAAACAACAGGCTATTCCACAACAAAGCAAGATTTACATCAATTTTAAGGATTATGTAGAACTTGGCAATATTCAGACAGAACCGCTTTTGATGGAAATGCTGGCATATGCCAAGCGGTATCAAATTCTTTTGGATGGCAAGATTGGCAATGCCGCTCTCAACGCCTGCATCTTCCGTTTGAACCGACTGGAAACAACGGTCACGAGACCGTTCTTTCTTGAGGTGCTTCGGCTGTACGATGAGAGTAAGTTGTCAATGGAGCAGGTCACAGAAATTTTTCTGACCGCTGAAAATTATCTGTTCCGTAGAAGCATTTGTGATTTGCCTACCAATGCTCTGAATAAAATCTTCCTGATGCTGCATCGGGAAATCATGCGCTATGATGGTACGGAGACAGACTATGTTGAAAAATTCAAGTATGCGCTCCTGTCCAAAAAGGAACGCGCCCGCTTCCCGGATGACGAGGAGTTTGCGGATTCTTTTATCAGCAAGCCGGTTTATCTGATGAACAGCAAAAACAAGGTTTATATCCTTGAAAGGCTGGAGAACTTTGGGACAGTCGAGGACAAGGATGTATACCGACATTGTGATGAAGGCACTTACTCAATCGAGCATATCATGCCACAGCACTTGACTCCGATATGGCAAAAAGAATTAGGTGCAGACTATGAACAGATACATGAGACGTGGCTTCACCGAATTGCGAATCTGACGCTGACCGCTTATAATTCCAAATACAGCAACAGTTCCTTTTCCGAAAAGAGAACTATGCAGAACGGATTCGATGACAGCGGCATTCGTATGAATACCTGGATTGCCAAAAAGGATAAGTGGACGCTGGCAGAACTGGAGGAACGAAGCGAATATTTGAGAAATCGCGCCCTGACGATTTGGACACTGCCCATGACCGAATTTCAGCCAGAACAAAAGCAGATGGACTCTTATACCTTGGATGATGATGCGGAACTCACAGGCCGTCTGATTGCCCGGTTTACTTTCAAACACACAGAGCAACCGGTCGCAAGCTGGGTGGAGATGTTTCAGAAGGTCACTCAAATCCTCTATGCTGAGGACAAGGCAATCATCACTAAGTTGGCACTTTCCGAGGAAGACAATATTGCTCTACATTTTAGTACGAAGCCAGATACCTTTACCAAAAGTGTGGAAATTGGCGATGGCATCTATGTATGGACGAATACCAGCACACAAAGTAAGCTGTCTGTTTTGAGCCGCCTGTTTAAGCTGTACGACGAAGATCCGGCAGGCTTAGTATTTTATCTTCGAGACGAAAGCGAATTGACTACTGACGAACCAGGCAGCAGGCACGAACTTCGGAGGCGATATTGGACATATGCGCTTCCGATAATCAAAGAGGCTCATGGCAAAGATGGTGCGTTCTCCAATGTCAGCCCAACCAGAGAAAATTGGATCAATGGCTTCTTTGGTGTCAGCGGATTTTCTATTTGTTGTGTTGCAAATTATGATGGCGCCCGTGTAGAGATTGTTTTCCAAAAGAGTGAGAAAGACGAAAACAAGAAAGCCTTTGATGCTCTGATGACTCATCGGGCAGAAATCGAGAGCGCATTAGGTATTGCCTTGAGCTGGAATCGTGCCGAGGACAAAAAGGCATCGAAGATATATACGCAACTTTCTAATGTCAGCATTGAGAGCGAGGTGGACTGGCTACAGATGGCGCGGTTCCATGCAGAGTGGAGCAAAAAATTCTACGATGTAATAATTCCGTTTGTCATCGGAACTTAAGAGAGGAATCTGCCGTATATTTTGTAATTTCAGGCCAGTTCTATCTGTCAGCGTTCGGTTTCCGAACGCGCAGCCAGCCCCGGCAGGGGCTGATCATAGGGTTTGGGACGCTGTCCCAATAAGCAAAAACGGACTTCCGGCGGCAACGCTGGAAGTCCGTTTTGAGCGTTTGTATATACAAACGCCCTGCTTGCCACTTTTGTACCGAGTTCGGTACAAATCGGGTTAGACCAGAAAGAAGTATGATGAAAAAAGCCTACCTCATAAATTGTTTCACGGTAGGCCATTCCGGGTATGGCATGGACAGAACTCACATAGACAAACCTGTCAACATACAAAAGCAGCAAATCGTTATCCTCCGCCTCATTTCCTTATTGTGCCGCAGAGCCCATACACACAGTTATGTGGTACAGGCTCTGCGGCACAATAAGGAAAACGGTAACATTATGAATGCAGGTTTTACTCCCTGGGATTTATTACCTCCACAATTTCACCATCATCTTTGAGCAGTTCGATGCGGCATTTGAAACCGATGGTAGCGATTGTCGTGGTGATGATTGCCCACGGTGCCGCCGCAAGGCCAAGGATTGTCCCTGCAATACCCGCATTCAGTGGAATATTCAGAATAGTATCCTCATCATGTTTCACAATGATTTTCGAGACATTTCCCTTTTTGACAAGCTCCTTGATCTGGTCAACGATTTTTTCAGCATCAAAGCTGTTTTTGCTTTCAGGCATAGAAGATTACCTCCAAGTATATATTGACTTTCGTTAAAAAACATTGTAACATACATCTTGTTGGTTTTTCAACAAGCAGTATTTTAAAATCTGATGGCAAACCAACAAAATCAATAAATTTGGCGGTTTCCAAAAATTTAGGGGGAAATTGTGTGAAAGAATCAAGAAAGACGCTGATGACTAAAAAAGTGTTTCGGGAAGTCCTGCTGGAGTTATTACAGTCAAAAGCATTGAGCAAGATAACCATTACGGAAATTTGTGAGAAAGCAAATTTGAACCGTTCAACTTTTTATGCGCATTATGTAGAGGTTGGTGACCTTTTACATGATATTGAAAACGAAGTGATCTCAAATATCCCAAAAGTATATGACAATAATGAACATAACAGAAAAACAGTAAAAACAGCCGAATTAGAAAGCTTTTTTGAGTATGTCAGAGAGAATGCCTTCGAGTTTCGTATACTGCTTATCGATTCAGACAGCAACGCTTTTTATGAGAGCCTTAAAAATGCGATATTAGAGTATTACATATCCGTGAACCACAGTTACCTAACTATGGATAAAGAGTTTCAGCTTATTTATTCTGTAAACGGGGCAATCGGGATGATGCTTGAATGGATAAAGAGGGGATTTCCATATAATACAAAGGAATTTACAAAAATGGTCATGGAAAATGCAAAATTTGTGTTTGTTTGGAATAATTAATTGAAAAAGGAAAGATTGGCGTATAATAACGGGAGAGCCGAAATCATGATGAAACAAACAGTAGCTCATTACATAGAAAAGTTAAAGAACAAAGAAAATCGTTTCTTTTGTGGAATAGCATTTTCCTGCCTTATGGATATTGTCTTAGCTGTGTTTTATTTTATTCAGGCAGCTGGTTTTGGCGGCAATTTATGGCGTTTTTCCAACGCTGTTTACTATATACTGTTGCTGACAGGAAAAATAGGGCTTCTGATTTGGGGGAGAGGCGAGGACAATCTGAAAGGTACCTGCAAAGCAGCCAGTATCGTACTTATACTGACAGGTATCTTCGCCATGGGCAGGACATATCAATATATAAAAATGGATCGGATCCTTACTTTTTCACGCTCCATTTATATTTTGAATGGAATAATTCTGATACTGCGAATGCTTATTTATCCGTTATTTCAGATATACTCCAGAAAAGAACCATCCAATAAGCCTAAGTCCCAAATGAAACTTCTGGGTTCTATCCGTCGTGGTTATACATGGGCAGAAAATTTGATCGCCTTTTCCCTTCTCTTTACTAATCTGATCACAATCTATGGATGGGATGCAGACAGCGATCTGATCTTATCAAATATCCTGCAGGGTCAGGCAATAGGGCTTATTATTTTTGCAACAGGAATCAATTTACTGCTAAAGTCCACCAAAACATCTGATCAATCAGAATCTCTTGATTGATGGCAACGGTTCAAAATGAACCGTTAGCAAAGCGGGATGGACAAACTCTGTCCGCCCCACTGAAAGCCGCCTGACAGAAGTGGCGATGACCACATTGGTCACCACCAAAATCAACTGTTCAAAGCGAACAGTTGATGGTAATTCGCTACCTTGCAAGCAGGGCCTTTGTTCCCACAAAGGCTCGAAACAGCGGTTTCCGGCAACGCCGGAAACCGCTGTTTCTGCTTGTTGGGAAGCATCCCAAACCCTTTGAACAGACCGCTCCGCTGGTCTGGCTGCGTGGCGTTCTGCCGCTTTCCGGCTACCGCCCGCTGTTGATTTTCCGCTCCCGGCTCCGCTCCGGGGACTGCGGTTTTTCCGAGGGAACGGGGGCGTCCCCTTCAAAAGTTTCGCTGTCTGGCCTCCCCGCCTGTTTCCGAAATTCGTAGAAGTCGCTCAGGAACGCCGGGAACTTGCTTTTCCAGAGAGCGTACTCTTCATCAGTCAATTCCCCGGCTTCATGCAAGGCGCAGGCTTTCATAAATCCCAGAACGCGGTATTGGAGCAGTGCGCTTGGACTGCCCATGACGGTATCCAAGTCGGGCTTGAACTTGTCCACCGCCACGCTGTCCCGGAACACAAAATGGATATGACCGTCTACCTCGGTGGGGTACAGTCCGTGGATTTCTTCCAGCTTGTATAGTGCCTGCAACGCCCCCTCCAGGTCTGTGACTTTCTCACCAGCGATGGCGGCATAGTTGACCCGGAGTTTTTCGGCAATCGTATGGAGCGTGAGAAAATCCGGCACCCGGTTCCCAAGCTCATAATTTCTGATTGCGGACTCGCTGACCTCGCACAGGCCGGCGAGTTCTTTTTGCGTCAGCCCCGCCTGCTGGCGGTAAAACCGGATGCGCTCTCCCAGCGTCGCGTCAATCGGCAATCCCATGATATGTCCTCCCCCTATTCTGGTGTTAATTTGAGTATAGCCGTCCTGCCGCCTATTATATCATGCTCCGTTCAAAAATGAAAGGAATTTTTGCGAATCCCTTGACAGCACACTTCTGAACGGCTATAATGCAGATACAGTTCAGAACTGAACTCAGAAAACTTCCGTATATAGAACAACCCGGCATACATGCCAAATCAGCGGCCAGCCCGGACAGGAAGGAGGTCAGTCGGGCCACTTCGCCGCTTCACCCACTGTCTCCCCCAGCGTTATGGTGTTCGCTGGCGGATGCCGTGAAAGGAACTGTGAATGACGGAAGAAAAACAGAAAATCCCGGAACTGAAAGTGATCCCGGCGGAGGAACTGCTGGACACGACCTACGCCCCGTCCGGTACTTTGGTCGATGGCCTGATTGGGCAAGGCATCTACATCCTCGCGGGAGCGCCCAAGGTGGGCAAGTCCTGGCTGGTGCTGTGGCTGGCGAACCAGATCAGCAAGGGCGAGCCGGTCTGGGGGCTGAAAACTGAGCAATGCGGCGCCCTCTACATCAGCCTGGAGGACACCTTCCAGAGAATGCAGCAGAGGCTGAACGATGTCAGCGGTGGAAAACCTGGCAGCATTTGGCTGGCGACCGAGGCCCTGTATATCGGGGAGGGCTTCGAGGAACAGCTTGCAAATTTTCTCGCCGCCCATCCCCATGTGAAGCTGGCGATTATCGACACTCTCCAGCGTGTCCGCAAGGCCGGGCAGGAGCAGTACAACTACGCCAGCGACTACGAGACGGTTTGCGCCTTGAAGAAGATTGCCGACCGCTTCATGGTGACAGTGCTGGTAGTCCACCACACCCGCAAGGCCGGTTCCGCCGATTCCTTCAACATGATCTCCGGCACGACCGGACTGCTGGGATGCGCCGACGGCGCACTTGTCCTGCAAAAGTCCTCCCGGATGGAAACTACTGCCACGCTGGATGTGACCGGGCGGGAGGTGGCCGACACGCAGTTGAACCTCCGCTTCGACAAGCAGAAAAAAGTGTGGAAGTTCGTTTCCTTTGGGAGCGAGGCCCCGCAGAAAGAGCCTGACCCCATCCTGACCGCTGTTCAGGTTTTTGTCCGGGAGCGGCATGAGTGGATTGGGTATGCGGCGGAGCTGCTGAAAGAACTGAAAGCCCGACATGAACTGGATGCGGAACCGCACACGCTGACTCGGCTGATGAACGCCCATATTACGGAACTGGCAAACGAGTACGGCGTTCTGTACCGCTCCGGCAAGCGAACTGGGAAAGGTCGCCGAGTCTACCTCAAGGATATTCATGAGGACAGTGTATCTAATGTAGGTAATGACGGTATTTCCGACAGCGTGGCCGATGGTGAAAATACCTACAATAGCTACATTACCGTCACTGACGGTCCGGAAGGGGCGTGACGGAATGGAGAAGCTGAACATGAACCAGCCCCTGATAGAGTTGGCAGATAAGAAAGTCAGCCGTCTGAACGATTACACCGAAGTCAAAATCGGCGGCGTGGTCTACCGGGTCAAAAGTGTATTCTCTGACAAAGGACAGTTGGATGATTTGCTCGACCTAGCGGCGATGGAGAAAATCGGCCGTATCGCATAAAGGGCCTTTGCATCAGAGTGTGAGCGTGCTATAATGGCGGTAAGTAATCGACCGCCATTCGCACTGCTCTTTGGGAGGTAAAATCAAAGATGCAGGAAACCTACAATGTTGGAATTTATTGCAGGCTCAGCCGGGAGGACGAACGAACCGGCGAGTCCGTGTCCGTGGAGAACCAGTATTCAATGGTATAACGGTTCCCGTTGGGTTACGGAAGCAACGTATACATCGACAGACATGCCAGATCTGTTAAGCGACAATTCCTCTTCTCATTCTGGCACGGTGGATTATACGCCAACACGCTCCGGGTCTTACCGGGCGATTGTAACATTTATTGCAAAAGATTCAGGCGGAACGAGCAGAAAGCAAACAACGGCTAATCTGACATAAGTGTAATAGGAAAAATTGTAAAGTTGTCTAAATGAAAAAATCAGCCTGCTCAGGACGGAACTATTTCCGCTTTTGGGCAGACTGATTTTTCCATAGGGGTGTGAACTTGCATATAGTAGGGAACGGCGTTCAAAACATTTGTTGATAACGCACAAAAATTCAGGAGGAAATTATGCACTGTGCCGATTTTGCAAATTATGTCAAAATATGATCAAAAAAGATCGATTTCGTTACATGTATATAATGAGGGGATAGGAGGTGTAAAGTCATACCTGTGCTGTAGCACGTTAAAATGCCTCAATGACGGTGATATGCTCTCGATAGCTAAACGATGCAATCTGTGAAAGGTCTGCTGGCTGTTGAACGATATGGCGGCGAGAATGTAACAGATGATTCGGCGCTGATTGAGCATATCTGGGTACGCTTTCGTTGAAAACAGAAAGGAAGGATTCTAATGAAAAAATTACTAAAACGTTGTCTTTTATCATGGCTGTGATGATCGTACTTTCGGTATCAGCATTGAGTGTTACAGCAGCAGCTATATCAAGCGATGTAGAAGAAACCGCGAAGGGAAATGTTCCCGTAACGTATATTCCTGGCAGTGAGATTACTTTTGGCGCAGACGGTGACTTTGAAATCACTCATATAGCAGACCCAGCTCCCATTTCGCAGAATGTTGGGCAGGAAATCGGTGGAAATCTGTTGGATGAGAATCCAGAGTTCTATAAGTCTTTCAATAAGGCTATGCATGAAAGATTTGAAAATTTACCTGTCTACGAGTATGAAGATTACTATATTGCTCATGAGGGAGCAGTTGCACTCTATGATGATGCTGGTGATTTTATCCGCGTTCGGGGCGATTATGAATATCATAGTACGCTGGATGAGTATAGGATTGACGGCTCTTTGCCGGACGGAAGATATGTTGGTACCTACTCGGAATTTTCGCAGATCAGCAACCTGTCTGTTAACGGGCGCACAGTCTCGAAATCGGAATCGGGGAAATTTACAACATTTGGTGACTATTGGCCAGTAATTGACTCCAGCCGTTGGCCTAATTGCAATACTGATCCTGTCCCCAACGGCCCCACATATGGAGATAGAATTGGCACACAGAACAACAAATTATATGTTGGTGATGTGGCTCTAAAAAAGGAATCAGGTGTACCATATGATTCAAAAATTACGGTTACTGTGCAGGCGGCTGATACTGCCGGAAGTGGCGTCATTACAAAGGAAATGCGCGTAAGGGACACAATGAGTTCTCGCGCAGATTCTGTACTGGATATTTGGAGATGGGATAGCCCGGAGTGGTTTGAAGGGACACCGCAACGCCCCAATGACATATATTTTGGTCAGACCTATGCAACGTGGCGTTCTTTTACGAACAAAGATAACTTCTGGACCTATTCAGAAACCTGACAACTGCATAGTTTCCATGGGTTCTGTGAAAGACGGCAGAAATTTGGGCGTTGTGATTCTGCAATACTTTGAAGCCTTGCTTAGCACTTTCTCACAGGAAATTTAACAAAAGGGGGGCCTGCGCCCCCTTTTTTGAGGAGGATATTTCAATGAGGCACAAGCTTTTTCTTGTTGCTATTATTGCGGCTTGTTTGCTTGTTGCGGCTATGTATTTCTTTTTCATATACGACAATTCGCACCACGCCGAAGGAGAATATCTTAGCTTTACAGCATCTCAATTGATTGGCGATGATGAACTGGAAGCTACTGTCTATGAATACAATTTGCGGACCAACAAAATTGCAGAGATTTACCAGTTTCCGGTAAGTGCAATGTACTCTCTGGGAGTCTATGATAAGGCAGAAAACCGCGTTTTTTATGTACAGGAGCGGGACAACAATACATTTGAAAGGAAGCGTCTGGGAGATCAAATCTATATGCACGATTTGTCTACTGGCGAGGATCGTATACTGACAGATGACCTTCTTGCCGTAAACTTTATCCTGCCTGCGGGTGATATCGTCTTTTTTCTGGCCGCAAAGCTGGATCATCCAAATCTGATTGTGGGCCGGATCGATTTGACCACCGGCAATATTCGATACTGGAATGAAAGTCCTTCTGCCAGTTCCCGTGTTTTAAGTATTGACCGGGAAAGAGAGCGCATTTATGTTTCTATGTATGACGCAAAGGAGGATGATGCCTATTCCAGTGGAGAAAGTGAGGTAATGCCAACCCATACCATTTATTCATATGATTACAATTTAAGTGATACGCGTGAAATATTGCGCACAGAAAATATGAATATCAGAGCTGTATGCGCAGAAGATAATGTGCTTATGTATAACGTATTGGACACCTTTACACCCCAGACCGCAACATATGCGATAACCCAGGTGATTGATTTGGATTCTATGGAGGTTCTGTTTGAAACAGATGACTGCTTCTCACAAGGCCGCCTGGCCTCAGATGCTGGCACCTATTTATTGGCTGGCATAGGAGATTTTGTTGGAATTGCCTATTTGGATTTTGCAACACTGGAGTATACGCCGGTCATAGAAAGCGGACAGAATATGAATGGAGATATTGTAAACTTCCAAGTGATGCGTGCAACCCAATAAAACAAGAACAGATACCAGCCAAAGTCCGTTACATTTGGTTCCGTACAAAATGTCAGCCTGCTCAAAGGTTTATTATTTGCCTTTGAGCAGGCTTTTTTTATCCACATAACTTTACTTCTCCATTAAAATGGGTTTTTGCCGAATTTTGTTGAAATGTGATACAAATAGTCATGTGCAATACACATATATAATAGAGGCGGAAAAACCATGACTAGAAAGAGCAGTTACCTAACTGCGCAAAAATAACC
>Ga0137308_102612_pt1 | contig 11356 bp, 12 predicted proteins | sample Inofrocosms_June_FD_97181 | JGI IMG/M metagenome (GOLD analysis project Ga0137308, IMG submission 97181) | Mouse cecal microbial communities from Vienna, Austria - N-Acetylneuraminic and N-Acetylglucosamine D2O microcosms_June | ecosystem: Host-associated > Mammals > Digestive system > Large...
ACAGATAAGTGACAAACAGGCTTCCTACAGCCGGAAAGATATAGCTGCATAATTGCTTTATTTTGGGATTCATAACATAATACCTCCTTTAGATTAAAAAAAGTGGGGTAAAATCCATTGGATCTTATCCCACTTCAACAATCATATTGATTGCAAGTCCTCTGACAAGCACAAAGATATATTTAACATCTTTTCGCGAAAAAGTCAATACATATTTTTTACGGTATTGAAAAGTTTAACAAAAATGAATTATTGCGTTTTATACATCAATAATGCGAAACATTCACTTCACTTTTCTGAAAAAGTGTGTTTTAATAGCCCTAAAGAAAGCAGAAGGCTTTCAGTTATGAAAGGAGCGATGCACTATGTTATTGCCAAGTATTTTCGGAGAAAGTTTGCTGGATGAGTTTTTTGATCATCCGCACCAGAGAACCCATTACCAATCCCACGTGTCCGAGATGATGAGGACTGATATTAAAGATTTGGGGAATGCTTATGAAATGACCATGAATCTTCCTGGCATTAAGAAAGAGAATGTAAAGGCAGAGCTGAAAGACGGATACCTGACAATCAGCGCCTCATCCGCTTCCCAAAATGAAGAGAAGGACAGCGATGGGGTATACATCAGGCGGGAGCGCTATGCTGGTACCTGCAGCAGGAGTTTCTATGTAGGGGAAGATGTGAAGCAGGAAGATATTAAGGCACGTTTTGAGGATGGCACTTTGAAACTGCAGGTTCCGAAGAACATGAAGGAAGCAGTCCCTGAAAAATCTAATTATATCGCAATCGAAGGGTGATGGGGCTGTACGCAGATAAACAGACATTTTGTATATCAAATAAAAAGCGATGTGGATGCTTTCCGGTATCCATATCGCTTTTTGTTGTGAAAGTTAATGGTAAGATGTATTCGTCACGATAGCAATAAATTTTTTCAGCAAAGGACTTTGTGAACTTTTTTTATAAAAAAGACCGTAGGATAATGGATCGCTGTTTTTTAGAGGGACTGAACAGATATCCGAATTTATAAAATTCATCTGTGGAAGTACAGAACAGCCATACCCTGCCCTGACAAGAGTAAGAAGCACCTGCAGGTTTTCACATACATAAGTGGATTCAGGCAGGATATGCTGTGAAATCTGGTTCTGCATTTCTGCGACTTTGGCAGGAATGGCATAGGAGTTACAGACAACAATATTCTCCAGATACAATTCCTCTTTTGCAAGCTCAGATCTGGCCGCATAAGGATGCGCGGCGGGGACAATACAGCACAGTGGTATCCGGAATAATTCTTTGTAGACCGTATCGTTCTTTATTGGGATATCATCTTGGAATCCAAACAGCAGATCCAGTTCTTCCTGGTAGAAGAGATTTAAAATGGACCTGTGGGGGATCACTTTCAAAAAGGGATATAGTTCTGGTATCTGCTCCCTGCAGGATTTCAGTATCTTACAGAGCAGATCCAGATTAGCCTCACTTTGGCAGCCTATCGTTAAGACCTGCAAATTCGTACTTTGATGGCGCTGTAGTTTCTGTTCCGCAATTTTTAACCTGCCCATAACATTTTTCGCATCTTCCAGAAAGCTGATACCGGCGGGGGTAAGGGTAACTGTCCTGGTGGTGCGGTGAAGAAGTTTTGTCCCCAGTTCATCTTCCAGCGAATGAATCTGCCGGGAAACGGCAGACTGGGTAATCTTTAAAATTTCAGCGGCTCTTGCAAAGTTCAGGTTTTCGGCAACCTGGATAAAGCTCTTTAACTGGTCTGTATTCATGGGTTTCACCTCCATTATTGCGTTTTCGTCATTGATAATACCATATTTTCACTTCACTTTCAAGAGCGGGTGTGGTTTAATATGTATTGCAAAGGTTAGCACTCGAAAAACATGAGTGCTAACAATAAAAAGAAAGGCAGGTAAAAGGAATGAAATTAAGACCATTAGGTGACAGGGTTATTTTACAGTATCAGGAAACAGAAGAAAAAACACAGTCAGGCATTATCCTGCCGGACAGTGCAAAGGAAAAACCGCAGGAAGCCGTTGTGGCAGCAGTCGGGGACGGTAAAGGATACGAAGGAAAGGATGTGCAGATGCAGGTTAAGGAAGGGGATCATGTGATCTTTTCCAAATATGCCGGGACAGAGGTAAAAGTTGAGGAAGAAGAGTACATTATCGTTTCCCAAAAAGACATTATTGCGGTTGTGGAATAGCAGGCAAAAGGAAGAACAAATTTTGAAAGAAGGAAGGAATTGAATTATGGCGAAAGAGATCAGTTTTGACATTGCGGCAAGAAAGAAAATGGAAACAGGCGTGAATAAGCTGGCGGACACGGTCAAGATTACGCTTGGCCCGAAAGGAAGAAATGTGGTGCTGGATAAGTCCTATGGCGCTCCATTGATTACCAACGATGGTGTGACGATTGCAAAGGAGATTGAACTGGAAGACCGTTACGAAAATATGGGAGCGCAGTTAGTGAAGGAGGTTGCCACCAAGACCAATGATACAGCCGGAGACGGAACTACTACGGCGACTGTACTGACGCAGGCTTTGATTCAGGAAGGTCTGAAAAACATTGCTGCGGGGGCTAATCCCATCATTCTGCGCAAAGGGATGAAAAAAGCAAAAGAGGCGGCTGTCCGTGCGATTGAGGATATGAGTCGGCCAGTTACCGGAAGGGAACAGATTGCAAAAGTGGCAGCCATTTCCGCAGGGAATGAAGAGGTTGGAGAAATGATTGCGGATGCCATTGAGAAGGTCAGCGAAAACGGTGTCATTACCATTGAAGAATCCAAGACCATGAAAACGGAAATTGATGTGGTAGAGGGAATGCAGTTTGACAAGGGATATGTATCTTCGTATATGTGCGATGACAAGGAAAAAATGACGGTGAATATGGAGAATCCATATATCCTGATTACAGATAAGAAAATTTCCAATATCCAGGATTTACTTCCTGTTTTGGAACAGACAGCACAGTCAGGGAGCAACCTTTTCATCATTGCGGATGATGTGGAAGGGGAGGCACTTACAACACTGATTGTAAATAAACTGCGGGGAACCTTAAAGGTAGCGGCAGTAAAAGCGCCTGGATATGGCGACAGCAGAAAAGAGATGCTGAAAGATATTGCGATCCTGACAGGCGGCGAAGCGGTGATTGAGGAACTTGGGATGCAGCTTAAGGACGTCAAGATGAATATGCTTGGCATGGCAAAATCCGTCAAGGTGACAAAGGAGTCCACTGTAATCGTAGATGGCGGCGGCAGCAGAAAGGAAATTGAGGACAGGGTTCGGACGCTTCGCAGCCAGGCGGCAGACACATCTTCTGATTATGATAAAAATAAACTGCTGGAGCGTGTGGCAAAGATGGCAGGCGGTGTAGCCGTGATTCGTATCGGGGCGGCCACGGAAACAGAAATGAAGGAGGCAAAATACCGTATGGAGGATGCCCTGAATGCTACAAGGGCGGCAATTGCAGAAGGAATTGTGGCAGGCGGTGGATCAGCCTACATCCACGCACAGAAAAAAGTGGATGAAACAGCGAAAGGACTGGAAGGTGATGAGAGAACCGGTGCAGAAATTGTCGGGCAGGCTCTGGAAGCACCCCTTCGTGCAATTGTAGAAAACGCAGGTCTGGAAGGTGCAGTCATTGTGAATAAAGTGCGGGAAAAAGAGGCAGGAACAGGATTTGATGCTGTGAAAGAAGAGTATGTGGATATGCTGAAAGTGGGCATTATCGATCCGGTAAAGGTGACAAAGAGTGCTTTGGAAAACGCAGTAAGTATTTCTGCCACCCTGCTTACGACTGAGGCGGCGGTAGCAGACATCAAGGAGAAAAATGCGGCGGTGTCTGCAGCAGGCGGGGCAGACATGGATTATTAAAATGTATATGGGGCAGGGCGGAAAAACTGCCCTGTCTTATAAAAAGGATGGAAGGGGGAGTGGAATGAAGATTTATTCTATTGAAATTCCTTCAGCAGATAAACTGAGAGAATTGGTTCATATTGTGAATCAGTTCCCTTGTGATGTAGATTTGAAAAACGGGCTTGGCTGTATAGACTGTAAAAGCCTGTTAGGAGTTTTACAAATGGGGTGTTCCCGCAATATGACGCTTGAAGTGATTGGAGAAGATACAGACTGCGGTGCATTGGAAAATGAACTGGCTGCTTTTTTCCATATCAGTTTAAAGGAAGTGACGTGACTTATGGATGGAAAACAGTGTGCCGGTTCTGTTCTGGGGCTGGCCAACCAGATAAAAAGGGTTTTTGATACAACGACGGGACGCTGCGGTACGCAGATACGGATTTTAAATTTTGTCCTTGTGTCATACCCGGACAGGGAAATTTACCAGAAGGATATAGAGGAGGAACTGAACATAAGAAGTGCGTCTGTTTCCACGCTTTTGAAGAAAATGGAGGCACAGGACTTTATCCGCAGGGAAAAGGTTTCCTATGATGACCGTTTGAAAAGAATACTGCCAACCAGCCATACAGTGGAGATGAAGGAACAGGTTGAGCGGCATATTACTTTACTGGAAAAAAGACTGACAGCAGGCATCGGGGAAGAAGAACTAAGGGTTTTCTATGATGTGCTGAAAAAAATGCAGGAAAATATGGATTTAACGGAAAAGGGAGACAGATATGGGTAGGATTTTGTTCTTATATTCATCATGTGTTTTGAGTTAGGAGGTAAAAATGGATACAACAGTAACAAAAACAAATCCACTTGGTACGGAACGTATTGGAAAACTGGTACTTACATTTGCTGTTCCAAGTATCATTTCTATGGTGGTCAACGCCTTATATAACATTGTTGACCAGATTTTTATCGGGCAGGGGGTAGGGTATCTTGGCAATGGAGCGACTAATGTTGTCATGCCGATGACTGTGATTGCCATTGCTTTAAGCCTGCTGATCGGCGATGGAGCTGCGGCATACTTAAGTCTGAAGCTCGGTGAGGGTGATGAAAAATCAGCAGCCAGCGGCATAGGATGTTCCATTTCGGTTATGGCAGTCGCTGGCATTGTTCTCTGTATACTGTTTAACTTGTTTCTGGAACCTTTATGCAGGCTGTTTGGTGCAACAGAAGATATCCTGCCTTATGCGATGGATTATGGACGGATTATTTCTTATGGAATCCTGTTTTCTTCCATTGATTCCGGCATGGCGGGCATGATCCGTGCGGACGGCAGCCCGAAATACAGTATGGCAGGGCTTCTTGTGGGCTGTATTACCAATATTATCCTTGACCCGATTTTTATTTTTGGGTTCCATTGGGGTGTAAAAGGAGCCGCCTGGGCAACAATCGCCGGGCAGATATTGAATGCTTTTCTGTACCTTGCTTACATTTGGAAATTTAAGAGCATTAAGCTGGATAAGAAGTGCTTCCGCATTTCAGGGAAAGTGATAGCGAAAGTCAGCGGTCTTGGCATATCCAGTTTTATCACGCAGATCGCCATCGTGCTGGTCATGGCGGTTACCAATAACATACTGGTATCTTACGGCGCACAGTCGAAATATGGTGCGGAAATTCCCCTGACGACCATAGGCATTACCATGAAAGTGAACCAGATCGTTTCTGCTGTCCTTCTTGGACTGGCAACAGGTGCGCAGCCTATATGGGGCTACAATTATGGCAGTGGTCAGAAGGACAGGGTAAAGCAGGCATACCGTATTATATTGACTGCATCGACAATCATGTTGATCCTGGCATTTTTGGTGTTCCAGTTTGCCCCGATGAGTATTGTCCGGCTCTTTGGTTCAGAATCAGAACTGTACAATGAGTTTGCGGTGAAATGTTTCCGCATTTTCCTTCTGGCGTGTCCGATCAACGGGCTGCAGATGGCAACAGGCATTTTCTTCCAGGCTATCGGAAAACCGACACAGGCAACCATCCTTTCCCTGTCCCGTCAGATTGTTTATTTGCTCCCGGCGACCTTATTGCTGCCGCTGGTATTAGGGGTGGAAGGTGCATTATGGGCAGGTCCGCTGGCAGATGTGCTGGCGTTTATAACAACTTTGGTTATGTTGAAATTATATTGGAAAAAAATTTAGGAGGTATCTATGCAGGGAAGAGTTATTACAATCAGCAGGCAGTGTGGAAGCGGTGGACACAGTATTGGAAACGAATTGGCAAAGAGGCTGAATGTCCAATTCTACGATAAAGAGATCATCGAAATGACGGCAAAAGAGAGTGGTTTTCATCCGCAGTTTGTGGAGGAAAAGGGGGAACATATGGAGAGCAGTATGCTCTCCAATCTGGCAAGACATCTGTCCTATGCAGGACGGGGAAATTATGAAGACTACCAGCCGCTGCAGGATCAGCTTTATTTTTCGCAGGCAAAGATTATAAAAGAACTGGCAGAAAAAGGACCATGCGTTATTGTGGGCAGGTGTGCAGATTATATCCTGCGGGACAGGAAAGATGTATTGAATGTCTTTATCCACGCAGATATGGGGTTTAAAAAAAAGCACTGTATGGAAAGACGGCAGTTTCCAGAAGGGAATGCGGAGGATATGATCCGCAGGAGGGATAAACTGCGTGCAGACCATTACCGGTATTATACAGACCAGAAATGGGGGGATTCGTTCCATTACCATTTATGTCTGGACAGCAGTATGTTTGGCATTGAGAAATGCGTTGACATCATTGAAGATGCCTGTAAAGCTATGCGTCCGGTTTCATAAAACAGTGGGAAAGTTTCAGATATTTATGAAAGAAACAGGGAGGCATTTATGTTTAAAACACTTTTGAAGCAGATTGGAGATTATAAAAGGGATGCCGTCCTCACTCCGATTTTCGTCATTCTGGAGGTTATCATGGAGGTCATTATCCCTATGATGATGGCAGCGATCATAGATTACGGACTGACCGGGCAAAGCCTCAAGACAGTGTGCCTGATTGGGGCGGCAATGATTGTGATGGCGGGGCTGGCACTATTTTTCGGTGTAGAATCTGGGAGGACGGCATCCAGCGCCAGTTCCGGTTTTGCCATGAATCTGAGGCAGGCTATGTATGAAAGGATACAGACATTCTCCTTCTCCAATATAGACAAGTTTTCTACGGCAGGGCTTGTGACCAGGATGACTACAGACGTGATGAATGTACAGCAGGCATTCCAGATGTCAATCCGTATCTGTGTCAGGGCTCCGATCATGCTGGTCAGCGCCATGGTGATGACATTTCTGATCCATCCCCGCTTTGCCCTGATCTTTCTGATAGTGATCATCTGCCTGGCAGCCGTGCTTGCCCTGATTTCGTCCAAGGCAAACCCGACTTTAAGAAAAGTTTTCCATGAATATGATGAATTAAATGCGAAAGTGCAGGAAAACGTGAACGGGATGCGGGTAGTGAAATCTTTTGTAAGGGAGGATTATGAAACACAGCGTTTTGAAACAGAGAGCGAAAAAATCCGCAGCCTGTTCGTAAGCGCAGAAAAGCTGCTTGCTTTGAATTCCCCGGTCATGCAGTTTTCCATGTACTCCTGTATCCTGTTGATTTCATGGATGGGTGCAAAAATGATTATTACAGGGAGCCTGACGGAAGGGCAGCTTATGAGTATGTTTACATATGTCATCAATATCCTTATCAGCCTGATGATGGTATCCATGACTTTTGTGATGCTTATTATGTCAAGGGCATCGGGAGAGCGGATTTCGGAGGTACTGACCGAAGAGCCGGATTTATTTAATGTTCCCCATGCAATAAAAGAGGTTGCGGATGGTTCTGTTGATTTTGAACAGGTAGGTTTTGCATACCCATCCAATCCCGGAAAAGAAATCATCAGCGACTTGAATATCCATATCAGACCGGGAGAAACCATTGGTGTTCTTGGCGGAACCGGAAGTGCAAAGTCTTCCTTTGCTGCACTGATACCAAGGCTTTATGATGTCACAAGAGGGGAGGTGCGGGTTGGCGGTGTTCCAGTGAAGGATTATGACATGGCCAGTCTGCGGGACAATGTGGCGATGGTTCTTCAGAAAAATGTACTGTTTTCCGGGACGATCAAAGAGAACCTTCGGTGGGGAAAAGAGGATGCAACAGAGGAAGAAATCATAAATGCTTGCCGGCTTGCCCAGGCGGACGAATTTATCCGGGATTTCCCCGCAGGATATGACACGCATATTGAACGGGGCGGGGCAAATGTATCCGGCGGGCAGAAACAGAGGCTCTGCATTGCAAGGGCGCTTTTGAAAAAGCCGAAAATTCTGATTCTTGATGACTCCACGAGTGCTGTTGACACAAAGACAGATGCACTGATCCGTAAGGCATTCAGGGAGGAGATACCAGATACAACAAAGATCATCATAGCCCAGAGAATTTCGTCAATTCAGGATGCGGACAGGATTATTGTGTTTGATAACGGCAGAATGGAATCTGTAGGCACCCATGAAGAACTGCTGGATGGCAGCCCGATTTACAGAGAAGTCTATGAGTCGCAGACAAAGGAGGGCGGTAATGATGAAGGCAGAGAATAAGAAAAATATGGGCGCAACCTTAAAGCGTCTGATTGCGTACATCCTGAGAAGATATAAATGGCAGTGCCTGCTTGTAGCATTATGTATCCTGGTCAGCACCGTTGCAAATATCGGCGGCACACTGTTCATGAGGAACCTGATTGATGATTATATTTTGCCTTTTGTGAATCAGGTGCAGCCCGACCTGACGCCTCTTTTACGGGCGCTGTTTGTGATGGCGGCAGTTTATTATATTGGCGTGTTCTGCACATGGGCCTATAACTTCATCATGATTTATGTATCTCAGGGAATGTTGAAGACAGTGAGGGATGATTTGTTCCGCCATATGGAACGGCTGCCGATCCGTTATTTCGATACAAAATCCCACGGGGATATCATGAGTATCTACACTAATGACACAGACACACTGCGGCAGGTGATCAGCCAGAGCATACCGCAGATGCTGTCCGCAGTGATTACAATTGTGGGTGTGTTCTTTTCCATGCTGGTCTTAAGCCGGCCGCTCACACTGATTACGGTGGTGATGGTCATCTGTATGGTATTTGCAACGAAAACCATATCCTCAAAAAGCGGATATTATTTTGTGAAACAGCAGACAGATGTGGGCAACCTGAACGGCTACATAGAGGAAATGATGGAAGGCCAGAAAGTGGTGAAGGTGTTCTGCCATGAGGATGCCTGTATACAGGATTTTAAGTGTTTGAATGGAAAGCTGCGTGACAGTGCGAACAATGCCAACCGCTATGCCAGTATTCTTATGCCGGTGCTTGGCAATCTGGGATATGTAAGCTATGCGGTGATTGCAATGGTGGGGGCGTGCCTGTCTATCTTCGGCGGGCATATGACACTGGGGACGCTGGCATCCTTCCTGCAATTCTCACGCTCTTTCAATCAGCCGATTTCACAGCTTTCACAGCAGTTGAATTCTATCATTATGGCGATTGCGGGGGCAGAGAGGATTTTTGGACTATTGGATGAAGAGCCGGAAAAGGACGGCGGATATGTGAAGCTGGTGAATGCACGCTATGATGAAAAGGGAAATCTGGTCGAGGTTCCGGACAGGACTGGTGTGTGGGCGTGGAAGCATTATCATAAGGCAGATCATACGACTACCTATCAGCCGATGCAGGGGGATGTAGTATTTGATCATGTGGATTTTGGATACACCGATGGAAAAACGGTTCTGCACGATATTGAGATTTTTGCAAGACCGGGGCAGAAAGTGGCTTTTGTCGGGGCAACAGGTGCAGGAAAGACGACCATTACCAATCTGCTGAACCGGTTTTATGACATTCAGGATGGAAAAATCCGGTACGACGGGGTCAACATTAACAAAATCAGGAAGGAAGACCTGCGGCATTCCCTTGGTATTGTTTTACAGGACACGCATTTATTTACAGGAACGGTGATGGATAATATCCGGTATGGAAAGCTGGATGCTACGGAGGAAGAGGTGATACAAGCCGCAAAGCTGGCAAATGCCCATGAATTTATTATGAAACTTTCGGATGGGTATCAGACTGTTCTGAAAAGCAGCGGCAGCAGTCTTTCCCAGGGGCAGAGACAGCTCCTGGCAATCGCAAGGGTAGCTGTGGCGGACCCTCCCGTGCTGGTTTTAGATGAAGCGACTTCAAGCATTGATACCCGGACGGAGAAGATTGTGCAGGACGGTATGGACCGGCTCATGAAAGGCAGGACAGTATTTGTGATTGCCCACAGGCTTTCCACGATCAAAAATTCAGATGTGATCATGGTACTGGATCATGGACGGATTGTGGAACGGGGAAACCATGAGAGCCTGCTGGCAAAGAAAGGAATGTATTATCAGCTTTATACCGGGAAACTGGAGCAGGAATAAATTCTGCCAGATAGCTTTCGATATCTGGTACTGGATTGTAAAAATATAAGTTTATTTAAGGAAGGATGGTGGCACATATGGACACAACAGCAAAAATCAAATTATTGGAGGAAAGGTTTCAGAAACTGTCCTCCAGTGAAAAAGAGAACTACGGGATATGCAGAAAAATTAAAAGAGATATCAGAAAACTGCAAAAAGAATTGGCATTTCGTGCTTAAAGCGGTTCTTACCAGCAGACAGGGATGTTGCAGGTACCTTAAGGGTTATGGCTGTATGAAAGGCATCTGCGACATATCAGGACAGAAGCCTTCTGATATGGTCTGGCACCCTAACCCGTTTTGTACAAGTGGCGTTTCGCAGTCTGGAGTGGAAAATGTTGGAAGATAGTCAAAAAATTAATGCGATAGCATGGGAAGCCAAAAAAAGGAATCTTTCTTATGGCATATTTAGTTCTATGCTGACGGAAGAAGTCAAACAACAAATATATAGGGAATACGAAAAATATTTGTTGGCAAGGAAGGAGGCAGAAAAGGAACGGATGAGGAAGTGTTCTAAGAAAAAGAACAATCCGTAATAGAATATTTGAGTGTATGGGAATTGTTATATCATAGATATTTTAACAATTGCTGTTAAATATGCAGGGCAAGATATACTTGCCAGGATAGGTCAATCTGCCTTGTGTAGATTGGCCTTTTTAAATTGCATTGTCGAAACTTGTTATATTATGAAGGTTTCTACAATGTGGTTACTATGTTGGTTCTGGCATTGTGAAGAGTCGCAGTCTTTATCAAAAATGGCAGTTTCATATATATTTTCACTATTTGAGATGGGTATAAGGAAAGAGGTGTATATGAGATGCGCAGGAAAAAGGAGGGACAAACTTATGAGATAAAGAATAGAATGCGTCCATCTGGCTGCCCGAAATGTGGGCGCAGGGTTATGGACGTGTCATTAGATACGAAAATGAGGTTCGTTACCCCAAAGAAGGGGAGAGATCCGGATTTCATCATAAAATGCTGGCACTGCGGCAC
>Ga0137308_102613_pt1 | contig 11341 bp, 14 predicted proteins | sample Inofrocosms_June_FD_97181 | JGI IMG/M metagenome (GOLD analysis project Ga0137308, IMG submission 97181) | Mouse cecal microbial communities from Vienna, Austria - N-Acetylneuraminic and N-Acetylglucosamine D2O microcosms_June | ecosystem: Host-associated > Mammals > Digestive system > Large...
ATGGATGGCGGCTATAAGGTGCCGGACAAGGATGAAATCAGGGAGATTTTAACGAACAGCTTATAAAAAGCCAGCATAACGGAGCGAAATTGGCTGTTCCAACGTATAGAACAGAGAAGCAATACGGCATGGGCGGCGGCTCCAAGCCACGGGCGGGGCAGATTACCTTTTCCAGCATCATCGGCCAGGTATCCTCCGCGAGGTGGAGTGCGCTATTACTCCCGAACAAGAATATAGGAAATCTGATTATGATGAAAGGAAGCGGGGACCTTATCAGGAGAATGTTGCAAAGTTTGCATGAAGGAAGCTGTTTTATGGCGGATATCGTATTTGGTCCGAGTTCGCGATGGCAGGCAAGTTGTACGCTCATCTGCTGGAAGTTGAGGACGCCGCCCATGACCTGTTGGACAGCATGATGCCGGGAATGGCAAAGGAGGCCGGGGCCACCGAGGACTTGAAAGCCATGCGCTGGGTTGGGCTGATGAATTGCTGCAAGGCCCAGGTGGAGGAAATCATTTTTGCAGAACTGCTTTATTGCTAAACTATACAATCCCTGGTATCATGCTGATGCCGGGGATTGTATTAAAATTTTAACAGCAGGCTGTTGACAAAGGATTGACAGTGTGCTATTATATCTCCCAGGAGGTGGTGCATTTGAAAAAATGTCTGACCTGTGGGACACTTATCAAGCAGATTCATGATGGCCTCGAAAAACAAGCCAACAATTCTTTACGCCCTCAAGACTTAACTATGGCACAAGTCAGAGTTTTGATTGAACTTCGTTTTGCGCCAGAAAGACAGATGGCGCTAAAGGAACTGGAACGACGGCTCCATGTGGCTCAATCCACTGCTGCTGGGATTGTAGCGCGGTTGGAACAAAAGGGTTTCGTAGAGAGTTTTGGCGATGCGAACGACCGCAGGATTAAGATGCTCCGTATTACTCCCGCAGGAGAGGAGTGTTGTCAACTTGCCTATCAGAACATGGCAGAAACCGAGGCTTTGCTATTATCTGGCCTGACAGAAACGGAAAGCGCTATTTTCTTTTCACTGCTGGAGCGAGTGTCAAATAACTTGAAGTGAGCGTCCGACAACATCGGGCGTTTACTTCAAGGCAAATAAAAAGCGTGCTATTAACAGCTAACTAATAACTTTGAGAGGAAATTTTATGAACAATTCAAACGCGGTAGAAATCTTCGAGAAAGCGCCTGTACCGAAAGCCGTATTAAAAAACGCTCTGCCTGCTATGGCCGCTATGCTGATGGTATTGATTTACAACCTGGCAGACACATTTTTTATCGGGCAGACCCACAACGACATCTTGTTGGCAGCAGTATCACTGGCAACTCCCGTGTTCCTGATTTTTATGGCTGTTGGTACGGTTTTCGGCATGGGCGGGACTTCTGTAATCTCCCGCGCCTTGGGCGAGGGCCGGACAGAGTATGCGAAGAAAGTCTGCTCTTTCTGTATGTGGGGCTGCATTGTTGTGGGGATTACAATATCTGCTCTGTTTTTGATTTTCATGGACAGCATTCTTGCCCTAGTTGGAGCTAGCGCCGACACATGGGAACCTGCTAAAACCTATCTCGCCATTGTCGCTTTTGGCGGGCCTTTTGTTTTGATTTCCAACTGCTATTCCAATGTTATTCGTGCCGGAGGAAATTCTACCCAAGCTATGACGGGGCAACTTTTGGGCAATCTGGTGAACGTAGTTCTTGATCCTATTATGATTTTGGGCCTTAACTGGGGTATTGCTGGCGCAGCGATTGCTACAGTAATCGGAAATGTCCTCGGCGCTGGGTATTACATTCTCTACTTCGTTCGAGGCAAATCTTCATTGAGTATCCGTTTGCAGGACTTCTCTATGAAAGATAAGATTTGCAGCGGAGTATTGGCAATCGGTATCCCTGCCTCTCTCGGCTCTCTGCTTATGAGCGTGTCACAAATAATCATCAACTCACAAATGGCGGGCTATGATGATATGGCTGTAGCTGGTATCGGGGTAGCTATGAAAGTGACGATGATGACCGGAATGGTCTGCATTGGCTTTGGACAGGGCATTCAACCCCTGCTGGGATATTGTGTCGGTGCAAAACTGTGGGAGCGTTTCAAGAAAACAATGCGGTTTTCCATTATCTTTTCTTTGGGTCTTAGTGCCGTTATGACTGCGCTCTGCTATCTGCTCCGCGGCCAAATTGTAGGTGCATTTTTGACGGAACCAGCTGCCTTTGACTATGCGGTGGCATTTACCAACATTCTGTTGACAACAAGTATCTTGTTTGGCTTATTCTATGTCCTGTGTAATTCTTTGCAGGCTATGGGAGCGGCTACTCCCGCTCTGATTGTCAATTTGAGCCGTCAGGGAATTATCTATATTCCCGCTCTATTCATCCTGCAAGCGTGGCTGGGAGTGAGCGGTCTTGTGTGGGCACAGCCAGTGGCGGATATTCTTTCTACTGCTCTTGTCCTGTTCCACTATTTCCGTGTTTCAAGAAAGATGATAGCTGGCCACAGATAAAGACAGCAAATCATTCAATAGTCTGGAGGTGGGCAGATTGGGAAAGTTATAGTTCTGACCTATTAGAAACTGTAAGGGAAAAAATAAGGGAAACTGTACCTCAAAATGCAAAAAGAAAACCCTCAAAGCCTTGCGGCTTCAAGGGTTTTCTTTGGTGCAGTTAAGCAATCCAAATCCGAACCAGTCTTTCCCGCCGCAGACGAGGCTTTAAGGTCATCAAATGTAATCGTGTCCGTCCCTTCCTTGTGGTTGAAGGTAATCACCATCTTGTCATCGTAGAGGAAAATGGCATTGATGAAAGTATCAATCAACATCTTCCTGTGGGCCTTCTGCCGCACGTCCAGCTTGCGGAAGCGGTGGAGCCAGAAGGTCATGAACTCGGCGCTCACCTTGGGCTTCGCCAGCTTCTCACAGGCAATACGGGTTTCCAGTTCCTCCTTTGCGGCCTCCAATTCTTCCAGCCGCCCCTTGGTGGACTTGGTAAGGATTCCTTGCTGGATGGCGTTCAGCAGGTTTTGAATGGCGATGTCCGCTTCCCGCAACTGCTGTTCATACAGCGGCAAATTCACATTCTCCCTGTCCTGCAATTCCATCAGCATGGACACGATGGCCTCTATTGCTTTATCGTCCATCACCATCTTCATGGTTTCGTCCACCACCAAATCCTCTATCCATTCCTTGCGGACAGACTTCTTGCGGCACTCCTGCCGCTTCTTCTTCACGGACACGCACTTGTAATAGCGGTGGGTGTTCCCGGTGTGGCTGGTGCCGCTCTCGCCGCAGAGATAGGCCCCGCAGTACCCGCAGAACAACTTCGTGGTCAGTAAGTAATCTTCCTCGGCCTTATAGCGGGCCGGCGCTTTCTTGTTCTTCGCCAGCCGTTCCTGCACCCGGTCAAAGAGGTCTTGGGGGACGATAGCGGGAATGCCCTCCGGCACCACAATGTCCCGGTAGGTGTACTCCCCGATGTAACGGCGGTTGTTCAAAAGGTGCTGTATGCTGTTGTAGGTCAAGGGCTGGCCCCGTGTGTTCTTCACGCCCTGACCATTCAGATAGTCACGGATTTCCTTCATGGTGGCCCCCTCGTCATACCGCTAAAAGGCTTCCAGCACAAAGGGGGCGGTCAGCGGGTCAAGCTGGAAATACTGCTCGCTGTCGATAGAATAGCCGATGGGCAGGGTGCCGCCGTTGTACTTGGATTTGAGGGCGTTCTCCGTCATGCCCCGCACCACCTTCTCGGACAGGTCGGCGGAATAGTATTCGGCGTACCCCTCCAACACGCTCTCCAAAATGATGCCCTCGGCCCCGTCGGAAATGACCTCGGTAGCGGACACCACCTTCACCCCGTTCTTTTTCAGCGTAGCCTTGTAGCGGGCGCTGTCATAACGGTTCCGGGCGAACCTGTCCAGCTTCCAGACAATCACCATGTCAAAGAGCCGTCTGCCGCTGTCCTTCACCATGTTCTGGAACTCCGGGCGGTTGTCCGTCTTGGCGGAAAAGGCCCGGTCGATGTAGTGCCGCAGGATGGTGACGCCGTTCTTCTCGGCAAAGGCGGTACACTCCCGGATTTGGCCCTCTATGCTTTCTTCCCGCTGGTTGTCGCTTGAATACCGGGCGTAAATCACGGCCTTCATTCCTTCACCCCTTCCAGCATTTCGATGATGGCCTTTTTCAGACGGTCATTCATGGGGGATTTGGGATCAAAGCACATCTCCACGAACTGCTTCATATCCTTATCTTCCTCAAGGATTCTCGGCTTGAACTCGTACAGCCTCCCCTGGGGCTTCTCGGTGCGGCAGCAGAGGTAGTCCATGGACACATCAAAGTAATCCGCATACCAAATCAGCACCTTGATGGGGGCGGTAGGCCCTTGACCCGGCCCGCAGGCCGGAAGCGGGGTGCGGCGCTTTCGCGCCCCGCTTGCACCGTCAGGAAAACGGGCGGGGGTTTTGTGAGCGGGAGCGAACAAAAAGCCTGTCCGTTTTCGGGGAGCGGCGGCAGGTATACAAGCCCCCGTCTCTCGTCCCCCGCATCGAAACGTACATCGAAATGAGGTACGTTTCCGTCGATTCCTGGCGGGAGGAACACCGCCCCCGGCACCCAAAATCAAAGGAGGCGGGCAAGCACCCTTGTGGCTTGCCCGCCTTAACCACCGCAAAGCGAACCCGGGCGGGGCGGTCAAGGTTGGCGCTGAAAGCACCATGCACTTTAACCTTGACGGCCCCGACTGGGTTTGCTATTTCACAGTTAGGTTGGAGCTTAGTGCATAGCGTGATTTATTTTTACCATGTGAATATGGTCTTCCCAAATTCCATTGATATTTAGGTAATACTTTGAGATTCCTTCATTTACAAAACCGTTTTTTTCCAAAACTCTTAAAGAGGCTTTGTTCTTGGGCATTACATTTGCTTCTATTCGATGTAAGCCCAATTTTTCAAACGCATATTTTGTCAGTAATTCTACTGCCGAAGACATATAACCCCTATTGAGATAATCTTTGTCTAACTTATATCCCAAGAAAGCTGAGCAGAAAGCTCCCCATACTACATTGTTTAACCCAATTATACCTATAATTTTCGTGGGATGCTCTATTGGCATAATGTAAAACCGAAACGATGTTTTCTCTTTATAAGCAAGCATTTCATTTTTTAAGATTTCTTGCTGATATTTCCCGGAAAAAAATTCTTCGTTTCGCATAGGTTCAAAATCTTCTAAAAAGGCCCTGTTTCTCTTATAGTAATCAACTACAGATTCCGCAAAAGATAGGTCTGCTGGTACAAGCTGTATATATTTATTCTTCATTATGTATTCCCCCTCAAGATTTTCATTCATTGTTCAGAAACTGTTGAACTTTATTGTGAAACGCATTTAATTTTGCGATACAGAACAGGTACGATTCCTCCAAAATTCTTTTGAAAGCCAGGAACAAAAAGTATATACTTATGTCGTTAATAATTAGATAGAGACAAATCACGCTCAAGAAAGGAGGTTTTATCGTGTCCGTTACCTACAAATTGCCCTACGACACCCCGCTCCGCTATCTGCCCCTGGTCTATATCCTGCCCTACGATTTGCTGATGCGCTGTCCTACCCTGCGGAAGCTGCCCCGCCGCATGGGGGCGTTCAACGACCCGGAATGGCAGGAAGTCCTGGGGAGCCAGCAGTTCCGAAACGAAATCATGGACGCTATGGCGGCGCTGGTGTTCCCCCATTTCGGCTTAGGCGGCTGGAAGGAGCACTACACCGGGCGTTCCCCGGCCTCCAGCGGGGCGAGAGCGCCCTTGTCACCAAGCGCAAGCATATCCCCACTTGGCTGTTCAAGCAGTCTATCGACCTCACCCGCCAGCAGAGGGCCATCGAAAAGGCCATTTCAGAAATCGGGGTGCTGAACGCCGGGAAGAAGCGGGACGAGGTTTTGGGCATGGTGGGGCCGTACTTCGCCCGGCTGGAACAGCACCTGGGGCAGATGCAGAAGTACCAGGCCACCATCGACTATCTGACCCAGGAGAACAAGGGCTTACAAAAGCAGGTCAACAGCGAAAAGAGCATACAGAAGCAGATGGAAGTGCTCATGCTGAAAAAGGAAAATGAACAGCTTCAGCGGTTTGTGAACAGCATACCGCCGGAGATACGGCAGGCGTTGAAGGAACAGCGGCGGCCCAAAGAACGCCAACGGTAAAGCACCGCACATCAGAATTTTAATATGCTAAAGGGAGGTAGCATTTGAGCAGACGGAAGAAACTAATCAATCGCACCGACATTCCCCAGTATCAGATTGAAGCTATCGCCCGCTGTATCATGCCGGATATCCTCGCTTTCTACGAGAGCGAGGAAGGCCAGCGGGAATTTGCCGAATGGAAGGAACGGCGGGAAGGGTCGAAGCGGGAGGCAAAAACGGAATAAGAATGAAAAGGGCGGGCGCACCGTGTCAACGGCTGCGCCCGCCCTTTTTGCGTTTATGGGGTCCGCTTCCTCTTCCGGGGGCCTCTCGGCTTGGAGGTGGGCTTGCGCTCCACCCCGTTTCGGAAATGGGTGCTTTCATATCGGTCAAAGAAAACCAATAATCCGAACCCATCCCCTATCGGAAACAGGTTCGGATTATATGGGTTTGGACTAAGGCGGCAAAATCGATCTCTCCAATCAGATGTTCGATTCAGTCCTTGCGCCCAAGGAAAACCCGACAGTGAAGCTCCTGAGTAAAATGTGCGTTTATTTTTGAGAAATCCAGATATGAATTTTTGAAAAGGAACACACATTACTCATCAAAGCTGCGGCCTTTTTATTTTGTGGAGGAGATTGATAATGTTAGATGATTCAGCAAATGTAATCAGTTATCCGTGTCAGAGTCGCCTGTTTCCGTGGCGGCTACTCCCTCAATCATATCAGTTACCACCTGATTGAGTTGGGCTGCATTTTGAGAGGTAATAACCGGCTTTCCGGTATCAGCCTCAATCGACTTTCGCGTTTCCCCTGCGATTCTGCCGCCCCGCCTTGCAATCTCCTTGTTTTCCTCAAAGGTTTCCGGCTGGTGCTCTTTAGAGAGTTCTGTGGTAGTCGCTTCAGCCAGCATATTCAAAACCAACTCCAGTGTAGTCATATTATCACGGAGATTTTCCTTTTTCAAGCCCTTGAACCGTTTATACTGTCCGGTTGTCATTCCAGACCATGCGCGGGAGATCTCATCGGTCAGAATGGCGTATTCGCTGCCTCGCTGGACGCCGCGGGCATCCCATTCATCGGTCAGCTCTTTTCGAACCTGAATCGCCTGGAGCCGCTGGTTGACCCACTCGCGGGTGTAGCCCTTCCGAAGATAAGTTTCCAAGGCCCTGTCAATGGTCAGTTCAGGATCAATGGTTTCTTCGATCCGCTCCCGCCCCACCTGTGCCAGCCAGAGCTTGAATGGTTCCGCCTTGGGAGACGGAATGGACTGAATGATGCGCAGAAGCTGCTGTGTGTCAGCTACATCAGTCAAACGTCTTTTGCCATCAGGTGCTCTCAATTTCAACTGTACGATTTTTTCGTACAGTTCATTTGCACCCTCCGCTTTCAATTTTCGCTTCAAATCGCTCCAATAGCGGCGTGGATTTTCACTGCCTGTCAGCACGTCCACCACATCGACGATGGAAAAATACCATTCCTCGCGCTCCTCGTCCCATGCGGTACGGATTCGCTTGTCCTCAAAAAGCTGGATCTTATCATTTTGTCCCATCAGCTCCAGCCTCCTCTCCATCATGCCGCTCCAGGGTGATCCCATACTGCTTCAGCAGTTCCAGGGCCTTTGCCATGCCCTCATCAGTGAAAGAGGCGGACTTGCTTCGGTTCCCGGCATTGACCAGCCCCTCATCCGTCAGTTCATTCAAAATACCGAAATCATACCCTTTCCAGGTCCGGCGGATTTGAAGACGAAACCCAGGACGGTCATGCTTTTCGTGGAGATCTGGAACGAGGCGCTCTTCCCAGGAGGTGAGATACATCAGCATCAGAGTCAGATCCTTGACTGTATCTTTGTCCATCTGTTTGTCCTCCACGGGTAAGCCTTTGCTGTAATTATAACATAGTGAAGGCGCTGTGTCTACTCAAAGAGTTCAACAAGAGCAGATAAAAGTTCCAGAACAGGGTCAGGCACATCGTCCGCCGATCCCATATCCTGAATCTCTCCATTGGAGTATTCCACATGGACGTTCCACAGCGGGGATTCCGCATCCTCCGGATCGACATCGGCAGGGCCGCAATAATCCTCTCCCCACCAGAAAATCTCCAGTGTGTGTACCGTCCACTTCAGGAGCTTTGCCAGGATTTTGGGCGGCGGCGATACTGTCTGAGATGCGCCATCCTGCTGGATGCGGACAATGGCTGGCGGTGTCTGGCTGACCTGATAGCTTTCTTTGACGTACATCAGGTCGCCATAGGGATCGCAGATCTCGCCATCGATGTTCAGCTTCAGCGTTTGGATGGACAACTCCTGCTTCTTCTGGTTTCGCGCCTGGCGGGGAAATCGCTGCGCATAGACCATACAGGCCAGGGACTTCACCTCTGGCCGGTGGTCGTGGATTCGATTTTTCAGCCACGTCATCTCGCTCTCGCTCAGGCGGCGCAACGGCAGATTTTCCAAACGGCGGAGCGTCATCTCCTCTGCCTGCCGCGCTGGTGAGAGGCGGGAACAGGCTTTGCAGATATGCGCCGCATGACCCCTGCCGCTGAAGCTCTCGTTGGACTTCTGCATCCCGCAGACCTTGCAGAAATGCCCCGGAAGTTTTTTCTTCGCCATCCCCATCGCCTCCGCGCCGTTACTATAACATGGATCGGCTGTGTTGTCGATGGCCAGGCTTTCGTGGATACGCTCACGGATATTTCCGGCCAGTTCCAGCTTCGACCAGCCGAACTGCCCAGCCGCTTTGATATACCATGCCCGCTCCTGGGGAGTCAGTTCCGCCTCCAGGATGACCACATTTTGAGTCCAGCCGATGGTCATGGCCTCAGCCAGCACTTCCGGTGTGCTCTCATAGGTACGATAGAACTCCCGCATCCGGCGCAGGTTCCGGGGGGAGAAGCCGGAAGTGTCAGGGTATGCGCCGCACAGATACTCCGCCGCGGCAACAGCGGCGCCTTTCTCTGGCCTGCCGCTGACCAGCCGGCCAATCTCACAGTACAGTTCCATCTGGGGCAGGTCTGCCGTCATCAGCGTATCCAGCGCCGCGAACATGGCGCTGTAGTCAACAGGTTTTCTGACGTTCATTCTGGTTTCTCCTTTCCGGCGCGGGTGCGCCTGTTTTTTATTCTCTGGAGTTTGAAATCGCCAACGAGCAAGCCCTCGGTTCCCCGAGGGCTTGCGCCTTAGCGGTATCAGGTTATGCCGTCGTCACTCTCATTGCAGCTCCACCATCTGTTCCCACTGGATGATGAAGCGGTTATCCACAACACGGTTTTGGTGGTAGTGGCCCAGGAACCAGCAATCGAATTGGCACCGCCGCTTGACCATCTGGAGGAAGTCCGTCAGCCGGTCCGGGGTGTAGCTTTGATCCAGCTTCTGCTGGATGCTGGTGGGGGCGCAGTGGGTCAGGATGCAGTTCACTCGCCAGTTAACCCTCTCCAGGTTCCTGACGGCCTCCTCGTATTCCTCCTCAGAGGGCATCTCCTGGGGCCACCAGGAGACGCCCTTCACCCGGAACATCTGCCGTGTCCGGCGCTTGAACCAGTATTCCTGCTCGAAGCCGGGGGACGCCGGATCGAGGATGCCGTCCTGGATATCGTGGGAGGCAGCGCCGCCCATGGCGAAGAAGGTGATTCCATCGATCTCAAATACCTGCCCACGCATCAGGTGAAGCACATGGGGCCGGACATAGTGGACTTTTCCTCCCTGCCATTGGTGGACGGGAAGTTCTCCGAGCCTATCGAAGTTTTCGTGGTTCCCGTCCACAAAGAGGGTGGTAAACGGCTTTTCCTCCAGCCAGTCGAGCCAGTATGCCTCCCTGGGAGAATCGTCCCACACGCCCCCGAAATCGCCTGTGATGATCGCATAGTCGCTACGGCCCATCAGCTTCTGTTGAGGGAAATTTTTGGTGTTGAACCGCTGGAAGCCGCCATGGGTGTCGCCGGTGATATAGAGCATGCAGTCTCCCTCCCTATATCGTCTGGGTGATCTCCGTCCCATCCTTGAAGCAGATGAGCAGGGTATCCTTGCTGACTACCTTGATGTTGCTGACCAGCTGGCGGACGGTGACCTCGTCAAACTCCGTGATGGTCCCAGCCGTCTGCGCCAGCTCACTGGCGATTTCCTCCATCCTCCGGTCGAACGCGGCGGCGGTTCGGCCCTTACGCTCCAGCTCCGCCTTCTTCGCCATCAGGGTGGTTTTCGCCATATTGACCCGCTGGATCTCCTCGTCATAGTCCAGGCAGTCGGGGCCGGCGCTGACGGCCAGCTGGAACAGTTCCAGCTGACGCTCTGTGAGGCTGTGGATCTGCGTCTCCAGCGCCGGCAGGGACAGCTCCCCATCCTCCCCGGCGAGGGCGGCGGTGATGCTTGCCTCCAGCGCCTCCTTTGCGGTCTGGGTGTGGAACAACTCGTTCATGGCGGCGGTCACAGCGGCTTGGATGTCCGTCTCATTCCAGGTGGGGGACTTCTTGCAGATCTTTTTCCCATGCTCCAGGCGGTTGATGCACCGCCAGACGATCCGCTTACCCTCGGGCCGGCTCCACACCACCCGGCGGTAGGGGCTGCCGCACTCGCCGCAGACCAGTAGTTCGCTGAGAACGTACTTGCCGCAGTATTTGCCCAGCTCTGTCTTGGCCTTGGAGGAGGTCTTCCGCAGGCTGGAGCGCCGGGCCAGCTCCTCCTGCACCCGCTGGAAGGTGTCCCGGTCGATGATGGCGGGGTGGCACTCGTGGACGTAGTATTGGGGCAGCTCCCCCATATTCTTCCTCTGCTCATGGGTGAAGAGGTCCGCCATGAAGGTCTTCTGGAGCAGGGCGTCCCCGATGTATTTTTCGTTTTGCAGCATTTTCCTCACCACGCTGTCATGCCAGGAATCACTTCCCTGGGCGGTCTTGACGCCGTCCGACATCAGGTCGCGGCAGATCTGGTGGACGCTCTGGCCCAGCAGGTATCGGGCGAAGATCCTGCGGACAATGGCCGCCTCATCGGGGTCGATCTCCGGCAGGCCGTCCGGCCCCTTGCGGTAGCCGAGAAAGCTGGCGTAGTGGTAGTAGACCTTGCCGTCCTTGAAGTTCTTCCGGTGGCCCCACTTGACGCTGCCGCTGAGGGATTCGCTCTCTGCCTGGGCCTGGCTCATCATAAAGGTGAGGATCATCTCGTTATCCATATAAAGG
>Ga0137308_102614_pt1 | contig 11336 bp, 16 predicted proteins | sample Inofrocosms_June_FD_97181 | JGI IMG/M metagenome (GOLD analysis project Ga0137308, IMG submission 97181) | Mouse cecal microbial communities from Vienna, Austria - N-Acetylneuraminic and N-Acetylglucosamine D2O microcosms_June | ecosystem: Host-associated > Mammals > Digestive system > Large...
GAGGATATCCTGAAACGGGTATATGATTACATGCACAGTATGTTTGTGGGGATACCGGAAGATCACTTAAAAATTTTTGAGTCTGTAATCCTGCAGATGACTAAAAATGCTGACGGATAAAAGCACACTTCTTTTTTAACCATATACTTAGAATTCTATTAAATTTATAATGGAGGAATGGAGATGATATTTTTTGCTTACAAAAATGAAAACTGGATTGCGGCCAGCACGTTCTGTTCCGCTTGCAAAAGGTTATTTTTTGGCCTATTAGTTAGAAATCTAAGTAATTTGGCTTTTGCTAAATGGTTCGAAAAACAATGTATATAGGAGGATGAAGTATCATGAATAAAGTAACAGCTGTGGAGAATCCGCTTGGATATGAACGGGTGGGGAGGCTGCTGGCAAGGTATGCCATCCCAAGTATCATAGCTCTGATTATCAATTCCCTTTATAACATGGTAGACCAGATTTTTATCGGTCAGGGCGTAGGGTTTTTGGGAAATGGGGCAACGAACATTATCGCCCCGATTGCGACGATCACGATTGCGATTGCAACACTTTTCGGTGACGGCCTTGCAGCTTTTTTTAGTCTCAGCCTTGGAAAGGGAGAGGGTGAGAAAGCAGCGAAAGGACTTGGGACGTCAATTATTTATGGAAGTATCTTTGGCATTATTTGGACCGTTGTCGCTTTTGCTTTCTTAAAGCCGTTATGCCTGATATTCGGAGCCACGGAAAATATCCTTCCCTATGCTCTTGATTATGGGCGCATCATCGTGATCGGATTTGCTTTTCAGATTGTCGGAAATACCATTAACAGTGCAATCCGAACAGACGGAAGTCCGCGTTATGCCATGCTTTCCATGATGATCGGGGCAGTTCTCAACATCATTCTTGACCCGATTTTCATCTTTGTGTTCCACTGGGGCGTTGAAGGTGCTGCAATCGCCACCATTATAAGCCAGTTGTTCGGACTTTTGTTTAACATCGCTTATCTGTTCCGGTTGAAAACGATCAAACTGTCCAGACAGTCTTTTACTTTTGATATCCGGACTGCAGGAAGAATCGCAAGCCTTGGATTTGCAAGCGGGGCCAACAACCTGACTTCAACGGTGGTGGCGTTTGTATCAAACAATCTGATGACAAAATACGGCGCGCTCTCTCCTTATGGTGCAGATATTCCGCTCACAACTTTCGGCTTGTGCATGAAAGTGAGTATGCTTGCATTTTCCATTGGCATTGGCGTTGCAAGCGGCAGCCAGCCAATTATTGGGTTTAATTACGGCGCAAAGAAATATGACCGTGTGAAAAAGACATTTATGCTGAGTGCCGGAGTTGCCACGCTCATCACCTTTGTTTCATGGATCATTTTCCAGTGCTTCCCGCTGCAGCTTATCCGGATATTCGGGACGGAATCTGCGCTGTACGAGGAATTTGCGGTCAAGTGTTTCCATATTTATCTGCTGCTTACATTTTTGAATGGTTTGCAGATGTGTGCCGGCGTATTATTTCAGGCAATTGGGCAGCCCATGAAAGCAGCGATTACTTCCCTGTCAAAGCAGGTAATCTTTTATATTCCGGCAATGCTTATTTTGTCCCGCTTCTTTGGGCTGACAGGTATTCTGATGGCGGGGCCTGTCGCAGACGCTTTGGCTTTTATCCTTTCAGGAGCCTTTTGTTTCAGGGAAATTAAGAAAATGGAGCAGATAAGCGAAAATGCGTCCTAAATGGTTCATGCGATTGAGAAAAAATTTTTTCTATTATGGCATGGCAGTTATCGTAGGCATATCCCTGTTTATTTCATGCCTGCGGATGAATACAGAGCATATTTTTCTCTGCGTACTTACGCTGATCCTATTCATGCTGCCCCATGTTCTGAACAGGTGGTTAAAACTGTATATACCGCCAGTTATGGAGAGTGTCATAGTGGCTTTCATTGTCTGTGGGATTGTTTTAGGGGAGGTTGAAAACTTTTTCGTCCGCTTCCCCTATTGGGACACCATTATGCACACGGTAAACGGTATTGTTTGTGCAGCACTAAGCCTGTCATTAGTCGTACTTCTCAATAAGCAGGACAAAATACTTTTTCGTCTGTCCCCGGTATTCCTTATGGTTGTGGCAGTTTCCTTTTCTATGCTGATTGGGGTACTATGGGAGTTTTTTGAATTTGGCGTTGACCGTATTATGAAAAAGGATATGCAGAAAGACACATGGGTAAGTGAAATTTCTACGGTTTCTCTTAATACCGGTTTTAACAGCAGAGTTACCACCATATCCCCGATTGAAAAGGTGACGATCAATGACGGAGAAGCTGTGCTTAATGGGTATTTGGATATTGGGTTATACGATACAATGGAGGATTTATTTGTAACCTTTGTTGGGGCAGTATCTTTTAATCTGTTTGCGGCCATATACAGCAAAAAACATAAAGGCTTTATTTTTTGCCTTTTAATTGATACGCAGGAACATACCAAAAAAAGAATGGAGGAACAGTACCATGAAAAAAAGAGTTATCACGATTAGCCGGGAATTCGGAAGTGGAGGGCACAGCATAGGGAAGACAGTTGCCGAAACACTGGGAATCGGCTTTTATGATCAGAAACTATTGGAAAAAATTGCAGAGGAAACCGGCTTTTCAAAAGAATTTATCGAAGAGGCTGCAGAAGACTCTACTGCAAAGAACAGCCTTTTATTTAACCTTGTCATGAACCGTTCTCTGCATGGGCGCACGGAACCATCTCCCGCTGATACGATTTATTTTGCACAGACAAAAATTATTAAAAGCCTTGCTGAAAAGGAAAGCTGCGTAATTGTGGGGCGGTGCAGTGATTATATCCTGCGGGATAACAGCGACTGCCTGCACGTTTTTATCTATTCAGATACGGAAGACCGGGCAAAGCGTATTCTTGAACGTTATGGAGAAAGTGAAAAACCGATTCAAAAAAGGATTGCGGATAAAGACGCAAGGAGAAAAATCTACTACTCCCACTATACGGATCGCCCCTGGGGCATGCCACAGAATTATGATCTGTGTCTTAACAGCAGAGTATTGGGTGAGGAACTGTGCGTAAATATCATTATGAATAGTTTCAACGGTTTAGAAAAGGCTGACTTGAAAAATGGATAATCAAGATGACGGAACAAGAATCTATAACGTTTTAGAAATAAGGGATTTGTCAATTATTGCAGATATTAAAGCCACGAATCCCGGATTTTCTACACATACCCATGAATACATGGAGAACTGTCAGCGGTGTGTAGTTGCCTATGAAGCCCGCCGGCGTGGATATAATGTAGTTGCAAAGCCGCGTATCTTAAGCAGTACCGACCCGCTGCCCTACATGACAAACCCTTTAGGCTGGCCTGCGGTATATAAAAATCGCAGGCTGGAAAGCTGCGCTGCTGATACGGGAGAACTGGCAAAGAAAAAGGTAGAAGCCTTGATGAAATCATATGGGGATAAAAGCAGGGCTGTCGTAAAAGTGGACTGGTTTATGCGAAACAAAGGCCATCTTTTCATTGCTGAAAATCAGAATGATATGATTTATTTTGTCGATCCGCAAACGGGCAGCTTAGATGCGGCTTGGTATTTCCGCTATATCAATCCACATAGTGTTGTTGTTATGCGGACCGATCAAACGAATTTTACAGAATTAGTTAATTTATGCTTTGAGTGACAGCGGAAGGGAGGAATAGGATGTAACAAAGTGAAAGTTTTGGTTAGGAGGCATTATAAAATTGGAAGAAGAGCAATTCATGATTGTAAGCATTGGCAATGAACCTTATGGGATTAAAATAAATGATATTAAAGAAGTTGTCCCCAATTCAGAAACAGCAAATGTTCCTGATAAGGAATCCATTTATATATGTGGGGTTATGGAGTGCCGTTATGGATGCGTATCTGTATTTGATATCTATAGATTATTTGATATAAATTCGTTTTCCATAAATAGGATGATGATAATTCTTGCTTTCAATAAGAGATTTTTGGCATTTTCAACTGAACAGGTGGATGGTGTTGTTAATGTATCACACGAAAAAATATATGATATTCCATCAATGCTAAACAACGCAAGTCGAAGGTATATGAAAGAAATAATTGTATTAGATAATCATCTGGTTCCAATCATTGATACGGCACGCCTATTTGAGAAAGCAGGTGTATTAGAAGAAACAGAGTTGATTTTGCAATAGCATGATTGTATAAACAAGCAAAGAAAGGCTATAAATATGAATTCATTTATTAAAGAATATCTGGCTAATATCATACCAGTCACTTTTAATTTAATGGCGGAAGGAAGCGAGGAAAAAATCGGTAAAGGCGATCCGCAATTCAAGGTGACAATACATAAAATTCCTGACAAAAAAGAGCTGCTTACCAGTACTTCACTTGCTCTTGGAGAAGCCTATATGTGCGGGGATATAGAAGTTGACCGCGACCTGTATGAGGTGCTGGATTTGTTTTTAGGGGAAATGGGAAAATTCAAAACAGATAAAAATGCATTAAAAAAGCTGATCCTTACCTCAAGGGCACCGAAAAACCAGAGACAGGAGGTGCAGTCACACTATGATATAGGCAATGATTTTTACCGTTTGTGGCTGGATGATACCATGAGTTATTCCTGTGCCTATTTTAAGGAGGAAGGCGATTCTCTTTATACGGCGCAGGTTCAGAAAGCAGAACATATCCTGCAGAAGCTGTATCTGAAAGAGGGTATGTCTGTTCTGGATATTGGGTGCGGATGGGGATTTCTGCTGATCAAGGCAGCAAAAGAATATGGGATATCCGGTACAGGAATCACTTTGAGTGAGGAACAGTTAAAAGCATTTCAGCAAAAAATTGTGGAAGAACATCTGGAAGATCAGCTTACGGTAAAGCTGATGGATTACAGGGATATTCCCAAGACTGGCCAGAAGTTTGACCGGGTTGTCAGTGTCGGCATGGTAGAACACGTCGGACGTGGGAATTACCAGCTTTTCATGGACTGTGCGAAACAGGCATTAAAGCCGGGCGGATTATTCCTGCTCCATTTTATCAGCAGTTTGAAAGAGCATGAGGGCGACCCGTGGATAAAGAAATACATATTTCCGGGCGGGGTTGTGCCGAGTCTTCGGGAAATGCTGTTCTGCGCTGCGGAAAATGGTTTCCATACAATGGATGTGGAAAATCTGCGCCTGCATTATAACCGAACGCTTTTATGTTGGAAAAGGAATTTTGAGGAACATATGGATGAAGTGGAAAAGAGATTTGATAAACGGTTTGTCCGTATGTGGGACTTGTATTTATCATCATGTGCAGCAACATTCCACAACGGCATTATTGACCTGCATCAGGCACTGTTTACAAACGGAATAAATAATGATTTGCCGATGGTACGTTGGTATTAAACGGAAAGGATGGAGATAAAAATGAATGAAACAGAAAAAATCAAGTTTCTGGAAGCAAGGCTGCAGGTTCTGACTGCAAATGACAAAGAGAATCAGGGAGTATGCAGACGGATACAGCGTGAAATTCGGAATTTGAAAAAGAAGCAAAATTTATAAAGGATGATATTTCTATTAGATGGTGCAAGGCAAGTATATCTTGCCCGTAAAGGTCAATCTGCCTTGTGTAGATTGACCTTTTTACATTGCATTGTCGAAAATTGTCAGAAGTTTGAAGCATATTTTTTTAAGTTTTTTCAAAAACCTTTCCGGTCTGCTGTCCTGAAAAACGTTCTGGTATAACGAGGAGGTGAAAACCAGCCGCATCAAATCTGGACAAAGGAGGGACGTGCTATGACATCGCCTTCCGATGAAAAGCGAATCTGTGCCATGTTCGATTCTTTCTGCAAGAAAGTGTCGCGCAACTACCTCCGGGATTTGGAGCGGGCAGAGGAACGCAGAGACAGCCATTATTCAGATGAACCGGTAGACTATTTTCTTGAACTGTCAGGCCGCAGGGACATATATCCATCCGATTCTTTCGTGCTTTATGCGGATGGGATGCCCTGTGTGGTGGAGAGCGAAACTTTATATAAAGCACTGCTATCCTTATCGGAGAGGCAGCGGAAGGTCCTGCTTTTGGGCTTCTGGCGGGGACAAGCCGATGGGGAAATTTCAGAAAGGATGGAGGTGACCACGCGCACTGTCTACAACTTAAGGCGGCGTGCATTCAGCAGAATCCGCGAGTATTATGAAAAGCGGGGAAGAAATCCATGAATTGAATTATGACCTGATCAAACGGGCAGTCAGCGGCGAACGGAAAGCACTGGAGGAAATTTTAAGGATTTATGAGCCTTACCACAATTCCATTTGCAGCCGGGAGGTGCTGTCAGCCGATGGAAGGCTGCACAGGGTGCTTGACGAGGACAAGAAAGTCCAGGTACAGATGCACCTTGTAAAAGCGATACAGACAAAATGGAGGAAACTGATATGACTTTACTGCCAGATTTATTTTCTTTTGCCTATGTTCCAAGCTGGTACTGCCAGCTTGATGAACTGGCGGAACTGGCCCGCCCGGAGCCCTGGCGGTTTCGGGAACCGATTTATTCAACGAAAAACCAAGATACTCCCATCTTAGAACGTTACATACATGCAATCTTTAAGAAACAGGCTATCGACTTTAACGAGGAAAAGAATCCGGAGAAAGCGGTGCAGTATTTCCATGTGGAGAATGAATACGCCTGCTTTCATACTGGCTTGTATACGGCGCGATACAAGGCTATTTATGGCTGCTTTGACCGCAACAAGCGGCAGGCCAGTATGCTGGACTGGTATTTCCGGGGCTTTGCGGACGAGATGTCGCCATGGCTGAAATATGTCAGCCCGCTTCCTGCAAGGCCCTCCTACGATATGACGCAGCAAGGCGTCAATTATAACCCGGAGTGGCCGATACGGGTAAATGTAGACCACATACTCGGAGATGAGGAGAACCTCTCCCGTCTGCCTGCTGGTATCCGCAGCGCCAGAAACCTGCCCCTGCTTTTGGAAACGGCAGTAGAGCTGGCAAGGCGGAAGGCAGTCATTGAGCCGGGAATCGTGGTTCCGCAGGGCTACCAGGGAAGGGTGCAGTATCTGCTGCCGGTCTGTCTGACTGATATGGAAACGCCCGACCTTGCTATGACCCTTACCATCATGGACGGGTACTACCTCGGCAATACCTGTCTCACCCTGGAGATGGCTTATTTAAACGCACGCCTTCTGGCGAAGCCTATGGCCCCATGGCTGACGGAACTTGTCATGTAGGCGCACAGATTCATAGCAGGTTCATATATTCTCCCGATGCCAGCGGCCGGCGGCAAGGAAGGGGCGTATATGGATGCGCAGGAAAAAGGAGGAAAACTATGAGCTAAAGAATAAGATGCGTCCGTCCGCCTGCCCGAAATGCGGGCGCCGGATTATGGATGTGGCATTAAATACAAAGATGAGGTTTGTCACCCCGAAGAAGGGCCGGTATCCGGATTTTATCATAAAGTGCTGGCACTGCGGCGCAGAGATCGGGGTAGTAAAAACTGAATAGCGAACGATGGACCCGCTCCGAGCTGGAAGGCCGGGAGCTGACCGGAGATACCGCCACGGCAATACGGCAATCCCGTAAGGAATGTATACGGGACAGGGAAACGGATGGCTAAACCGGGACACGGGTCCACCCGTTTGCCTGAGCATGATGCACGGTGGGGCGATTTCATTCTTAAAAAGCGGTCAAGCCACCATGATACCGCCCGAAAGATGGCGGAGACGACATTGAGCCTGGCAGGCGGCACTTTTTGTGCTGCTTGCCAGGCTCTCTTTTTGTTTGCTGCGGCCATAAGTGCCGCTTGCCGGGCTCCGGAAAGGAGAACGGCAAAAATGAAAATCAGTTACACATTTGCAAACGGAGAAAATTCAGAGGTTGAGGTCAACGAGGAAATCGGCACATTCATCCTGGATTCCAGGCGGGAGGAGGACAACCTCGGACGGAAGGAACGGTACCACTGTTATTCCCTTAATGCGGCGGAGTTTGAAGGGGAGGATATGGCAGACTGTGAAACGCCGGAAATGGCAATGATGGGGCAGTTTGACAGGGAGCATATCGCGGAGGCTCTTGGCAGTCTGTCGGAAGTGCAGCAGCGGCGGATTCTGATGCTGGCACAGGGGCTTTCTGTCCGGGAGATTGCCCGCCGGGAGGGGAAGGAGATCAAAACCATCCGGGAGTCCATTGCGGGCGCAAGGGAAAAATTTAAAAAGTTTTTCTGAGATACCCCCTCAAACAGCCCTACAAATCTCCGTATAGTGAAGGGCATCAAAAAACGGTCCTTCGGAAAGCGGAGGTGACAGGATGAAGCACGCATTACAGATTAGTGTTTCAAAAAAGCCCGTGAACGGCGGTGCGGTCAGTGTGCGCCGTGTTTCCATAAGGGAGCGTCTCATGCGTTTCTTGTTCGGTGACACGGTCCGGCTGACGGTCATTGTTCCGGGGAATTCGGTGGAGGAACTTTCCATCAGGGAGATTGCGGAAGGAGGGCTGGTACATGAGTAGGATTAAACTTTTACTGGATGTGGTTCAGGATATGCGCTCCCTTGCGGACAGCCTGCAGGCCGTTGCGGATGCGGTGGCAGACAGCGGTGCGGCAGAGGTGGAGATGACGACCACAAAGGAGCCGGAGGAAACCGGGAAAGCGGTCAAGACCGGGAAGACCGCTAGGAACACGGCGAAGAAAGATACAAAGACGGCAAAGCAGGAGCCAGAGGAGAAAGTGCTGACGCTGGAGGAAGTCCGTGCGGTGCTGGCGGAGAAGTCCCGCTCCGGACACACGGAGGAAGTGAGGGAGCTGCTTGCAAAGCATGGAGCGGATAAGCTGTCGGAGATTGACCCGGCGGAATACCCTGCCCTGCTTGCGGAAGCGGAGGTGCTGTGATGGGAAGACACGCTTTATTGTCAGCATCCTCCAGCCACCGGTGGCTTGCCTGCCCGCCGTCGGCAAGGCTCTGTGAGAACTATGAGGATAAGGGCAGCGAATATGCGCAGCAGGGCACCGACGCCCACAGCCTGTGCGAACACAAGCTGAAGCTGTCCCTTGGCATGGAGACCAAAGACCCCACTGCGGGGCTTTCCTTCTACGATGAGGAGATGGAGGAATGCGCCTGCGGGTATGCGGAATATGTTCTCTCGCTGATCGAGGAGGCAAAGAAAACCTGCAAAGACCCTGTGGTGCTGATCGAGCAGCGGCTGGACTTCTCCCGGTATGTGGAGGAGGGCTTTGGCACCGGTGACTGCGTCATTATAGCGGACGGGACGCTGTATATCATCGACTACAAGCACGGCAAGGGCGTGGAGGTCTCCGCAGAGGGAAATCCGCAGATGATGCTGTACGCCCTGGGCGCGCTGGAGCTGTTCGACGGCATCTATGACATTGAGTCTGTCCGTATGGCGATCTACCAGCCGCGCCGGGAGAATGTCAGCGTGTATGCCATGGCAAAGGATGACCTTCTCCAGTGGGCGGAAGGAGAACTTAAGGAGAAAGCGAAACTGGCTTATGCCGGGGAGGGTGAGTTCTGTGCCGGGGAACACTGCAAATTCTGCAAGGCGAAGGCGGTCTGCAGGAAACGGGCGGAATACAACCTGGAGCTTGCAAAGTATGACTTCGAGATGCCCGCCACACTGGAGGATGACGAGATTGCGGCGATCCTCGTGAAAGCGGATGAGCTGGCGGCATGGGCAGCAGATGTGAAGGAGTTTGCATTGCAGCAGGCGCTTTCCGGTGTGAAGTATCCCGGATTTAAGATTGTGGAAGGTCGCTCCAACCGGAAGTATACGGATGAGGATGCCGTGGCGGATACCGTGAAGAAGGCGGGCTTCGACCCGTATGAGCCGAAGCTCTTAGGCATCACGGCCATGGAGAAGCTGCTGGGCAAGAAAAAGTTTGCGGAGGTTTTGAAGGGCCTTGTGGAGAAGCCGCAGGGCAAGCCTGCGTTAGTCCCGGAGAGCGACAAGCGCTCGGAGATGAACACGGCGCAGGAAGATTTCAAGGAAGAATAGTTAGGAGGAAAATCATATGTCAAACAATGTCAATAATCCAACGAAAGTGATTACCGGGCCGAATACTCGGTGGAGTTACTGTAACGCATGGGAAGCGAAAGCAATCCAGGGCGGCACGCCGAAGTTTTCTGTTTCCCTCATTATCCCGAAATCGGATAAGAAGACCATAGCCAAGATCGAGGAGGCGATCAAGGCGGCATACCGGGAAGGCGAGGCGAAGCTGAAAGGGAACGGCAGGAGCGTCCCTGCCCTTTCCGTTCTAAAGACGCCGCTGCGTGACGGGGATGTGGAGCGCCCGGATGATGAAGCCTATGCGGATTCCTATTTCGTCAATGCCAACAGCTCCACGGCACCGGGGATCGTGGATGCGGACCGGCAGCCGATTTTAGACCATTCCGAGGTGTACAGCGGCGTATATGGCAGGGCGAGTATCAATTTCTATGCTTTCAACAGCAATGGCAATAAGGGTATCGCCTGCGGGCTGAACAATTTACAGAAAATCCGTGACGGGGAGCCTTTGGGCGGGCGTTCCCGTGCGGAGGATGACTTTGCGGATGAAGCCGGGGATGAGGAGGATTTCCTGTCTTAACGGCATAACGGGAACACACTGCCGGGTGGCGGGGAGGGGGCGTCTGCCTTTTCCCTGCCGCCCTTAAGGCGGTGAAAGGAGCTGATGGAATTGAAGTGTATCAGTATTGATATTGAGACTTATTCGGATGTGGATTTATCCAAGTGCGGTGTTTATAAATATTCCTCTTCACCGAATTTTGAGATTTTATTATTCGGATACAGTGTGGACGGCGGGGATGTGGGAGTGGTCGATGTTGCCTGTGGGGAGGAAATCCCTGCGGATATCATGGAGGCACTCTCGGATGAATCTGTTACCAAGTGGGCGTTCAATGCCATGTTCGAGAGGGTGTGTTTATCAAATTACCTTGGGGAGTGGCTGGAGCCGGAATCATGGAAATGCTCCATGGTCTGGTCTGCTACCCTTGGCCTCCCGCTGTCTTTAGAGAACGTGGGTGCGGTGCTTGGGCTGGAGAAACAGAAGCTGTCGGAAGGCAAAGACCTGATCCGGTATTTCTGCGTCCCCTGCAAGCCGACCAAGGCGAACGGCGGGCGGACACGGAACCTGCCGGAACACGACCGGGAGAAATGGGAGCGGTTCAAGGCATACAACCTCCGCGATGTGGAAGCGGAGATGCAGATACAGCAGAGGCTTTCAAAGTTCCCGGTTCTGGATTTTGTGTGGGAGGAGTATTGGCAGGACCAGGAGATCAACGACCGGGGCATTGGCGTGGACATGGAGATGGTCAAAAACGCAATCGCCATGGACGGG
>Ga0137308_102618_pt1 | contig 11322 bp, 7 predicted proteins | sample Inofrocosms_June_FD_97181 | JGI IMG/M metagenome (GOLD analysis project Ga0137308, IMG submission 97181) | Mouse cecal microbial communities from Vienna, Austria - N-Acetylneuraminic and N-Acetylglucosamine D2O microcosms_June | ecosystem: Host-associated > Mammals > Digestive system > Large...
ATCTGATCTCTACCGGGTGTATGTTCCCTCTCAGATGTCGTTGGAAATCTACAGCAAGCTATACTTGGCGTTAATGCGGTCATTGCAGAAGAAAGGTTCAAGCCTAATGATACAGCAACAGAACCAGAACTTCAAGGCCATTATGCAGCAGGAGTGCAGCGGTATCATGGGCGGCTCCGACAGCTTCACCATCATCGGGGCTTCTGGCATTGGTAAAAGTTCAGCCATCAGTAGAGCAATCACGCTGATTACAGAAAATCGAATCATTGAGGTTGAGAATCCATACTCCAAGATCATCCCCTGCATCAGCGTCCAATGTCCGTTTGATTCATCCGTGAAGGGATTGCTGTTAGAGATACTTCGGAAGGTCGATGAAGTAATCGGCGGTAACTATTACCCGAACGCATTACGAGCCAGGACAACCACAGATATGTTGATTGGCAGCGTCAGTCAGGTGGCGTTGAACCACATTGGCTTATTGGTGGTAGACGAGATTCAGAACGTGTGTAACAGCAAGAATGGCAAAAGCCTTGTAGGGATGCTCACCCAGCTTATCAACAACAGCGGTATTTCAATTTGCATGGTCGGCACTCCTGAGAGTGCCGTATTCTTTGAACAGGCCATGCAGCTTGCCCGTAGGTCATTGGGTCTGCGGTATGATGTGATGGAGTACGGGGATAACTTCAAGACATTCTGCGAAGTCCTATATTCCTACCAGTATGTGAAGCAGAGGACAGAAATCACTGATGGTATCACGGAATGGCTTTATGAACATACGTCGGGGAATATCTCGGTGGTGGTGTCCTTGATTCATGATGCTCAGGAGATTGCCATTCTCAACGGTAGAGAGGTTCTAAACCTGGAATCGTTGAACGAAGCCTACCAGCAAAGACTATCCATGCTCCACGGATTTATCCAGCCGAAGCCAAAGTGCCAGACCTCGAAAACCAAACGAAGGACTACAATCCTCAAAGTCGATACTGATGTGGAGACGGACGGAGAGTTTACGATTGCTGCTCTGGTATCTCAGGCCAAAAGCGAGGGCGTTGACATTGTGGAACTGTTAAAGCAACATCTTCCAGTGGTGGAGGTGGCAGTATGATCTCCTACTTCCCTGCCATCTATCCTGATGAACTGGTGTATAGCTGGTTTTGCCGTTATTACGTCCATTCTGGTTTCTTTTCGAGTAAATCAGCTATGCAGGAGTTGTATTGCAAGCGGTCAGATAATCCCAGCAAGGAGTTCATTGGAAATCTCAATTCTGGAGCCATGGAGCAGATTGCAAAGATGTATCCCTTGGACAAGCTGGTACTGGAACATACGATGTATCCTCAGTATGCCCGCTTCATCCCATTGGAGCAAAAGAAGACTGCCCTGTATCGGCTGGGGCATGATAACTGCGATGCACACCACCTGTTCTGTGTTCTCCCTCGGTCTGAGGGGGAACAATATTTGCGGTTCTGTCCGTTGTGTGTCAATGAGGACAGGGAGACATACGGTGAAACCTACTGGCATCGGAAACATCAAATCCGAAACATGGGTGTCTGCACGAAGCACAAATGTAGGCTTGTGGAATCCAGCGTTCCGGCGAAGAGTGAGCAGAGCTTCACTTTTTGTCCTGCTGAACATTGCATAGGCCACAACAAGGTTGCCTTTGAGGAAGAACCCCAGATGATCCGGTTGGCAAGCTACCTGGACTCCGTATTTGACGCACCAATAGATTTTAACAAAGATATTCCTATCAGTTCCATCCTGTATGACGGTTTGAGCCGGACGAAGTATTTGAAGCCATCAGGCCGAAGCAGGTACACGAAGACGCTTGCCGATGATCTGAATGTGTTCTATGGAGGCATGGGTCTATGTAATATAGCGAGTATGTACCAGATTCAGAGGGTATTGCTGGGGAATAGGTCTGATTTTTCAGTGGTATGTCAAATCGCCTTTTTCCTCGGCATGGAGCCAGAGGAATTAACGTCCTCTACTCTGACACCGGAACAGATTCAGCAGGAGCAGGACAGCCACTACATGAAAGATACCGCCCCCGTAGACTGGGTACAGTTGGATGCAGACACAGCCCCTATATTGGAAAAGGTTGTCCAAGGCGTATATGATGGCACGGCCAACGAGAACAGTAGGCCCGAACGAGTATCAGAGAGACTTGTGTATCGGGAGATGGGCTTGCTGGGGCATCAACTGGAGAATATGCCAAGATGCAGGGCCATCTTTGAACGATACACAGAGACCTATCCCGAGAGCTGGGCCAGGAAGATCATTTGGGCATATCAGAGATTAAGAGCGCAAGGTAAGCCCTTCTATTGGTCGGATATTAGGAAACTCTCAGGGGTGAAAAAGAAGAATTTTCAATCAATCATCCCCTATTTGCAGCAATACACGGACGCTGAGACGGCGAATCGAATCGTAGCCTTGATTGAATGAAACGGATAAGACAAGGAGTGCATTAGCGCACTCCTTGTCCGTATAGTCTGTAACTGGTATCTAGCAGATGTGATTACGGTCAACTCCCAGAGAGGGATACTCTACTGCCTAAATTTATCGTTTACCTAGGCGTCAGAATCTCCCTGGAATATACTTCTAATTTCAGCCTCAGTTACACCGCTCTCATTCAGATAATTGATTACTGTAATCGGTATGTCCTCAAAGCATTCGGGAATTGTTTCCCAGCCTAAATTGCCATGCAGCTTATGTATCAATCCCCATTCTTCCATGCGACCCAGCAGCCTATTGGCCCTATTATTACCTATTTGAAGTTTGGCCTGAAGCCTTGAATTAGCCACTTGTCTCTGTGGCAAAGTCCACATGATAGCTTCTGCCAGCTTTTCATCATACGATTGCCCCGGTGGGCTTTGGGTGAATCCTGGAAGCCTGCTGTTCCTCTTTACGAGATCCGAAGCCGTATCCAAACTGCCAATCTTGAAAGGGTATTTGTTCTGTTGCTTAAAATCCTTCTCAATTTCTGCCAGCAACATCGTCATATCCTTGAACGAGATATATGATCCTTGTAATACTCTATCTCTTTCAAAAATAGAATCGAAAATCATTTGTCCTCTACCAACTAATTTTTCAGCTCCTGCTCTCCCAAGGATTGTCACAGAATTTTGATAATGAGCACACTTTAATGCTATTCTCGCAGTAATATTTGCGATACTTCCTTGTAGATTCCTCTTTGCCGGATTCTGTGCTGCCAGCACCAAATGTATCTTAGTATGGCGGCTACTGCTCAGCAATTCGTTCATTGCAGCTTCAATTTGCTCAGCGTATTCCTTATTTGAAATGCCGGAGCACAGTCTAGGAAATTCATCTATAACACAAACAATATAGGGCATATCAGGCAGATTAGGGTCTTTCATCCTGCGTGTCCTCTCCTGGTACAACAGAAGAATGATTTTCCTTGCGGTATCTGGCTCTGTAATAACTGGTGCAGATAAAAATGGCTGGTTCTTGAAAATATCAAAATCAGATTGAGATTTTCCCAGAAGATCCAAAATCAACACATTGACATTACCGGTCCGATGCTTATATGCTATGCTCATCAATAGGCTCATTATAGCAGTACTTTTTCCTGATTTGGTGGCTCCACCCAACAGCAAATGGGGAAACTCAACTATATCCTCTATACACATTGCGCCAGTATCATCAAAGCCCATAGCATAAGGTATCTTTAATTTGCTCTCAGCGAAATCCCCACTATTTAGCATTTCGATCAAGCTATTATCTGTCAATGCCTGTTCTGCGACAACCAAATTTATGGATGTAGGATTCCTCAAATCCACTCTGAACCATTCATACTTTTTCAATCTACGCTGAACAGTTTTTGCAGTTCTACTAATATCAACATCTTTTGTTTCATTCAATGTTTCTAGTTTGAAAATATATCTATCTGCCATTACCTCTGTTGGGATTACTCGGACATATACCTTCAAGGCTCTATAATGGTTTTCGATTTGCCTGGCCAAATTTGCAGCCCCTCTATCTTTAATTCCAACTGCTGTAGGTGCAGGTAAATACCGGTGATGGAGATCTGCCAGAGATTTTTCAGATTGTGTTTTTATTATATCGACTATTTCTCCAATATCCTGTTGGGGGGGTACATTATCAGATTCAAAAAATTCAAATTTCTCATTATCAGGGAAAGTACATAGTCGCCGAATTGTGTCTATGTATCTACTAAAGAAATAGTTTAGGAATCCAACATTCTTAGCATTATCCAGCGTCAAGTTAGGATAACCTTGACAAACCTGATTTATATAGGGACTAATCATACTTGAAATCAGACTGCGGTTCCGTGCAATCCGGCGTCTATCAATTAATTCAGTCTCTTGTGATTGGTATTTTTCGACGCTTGTTACAAGTTCTAAAACCCATGACGCAAGCATTTGCTTCTTCTCTTTTATTAAAGTCAAATACTTAGCACTGACTTCACAGCCTGTTAGGTCTATATCAAAGACGTTGTCGAAACTTGACTTAATTGCTGGGCATACGAATACAGGTAATAAGTTAAAGCGTTCTCTTAAATCAAGGGCCTTTTTCTTTGTCGGGATATTGGCGACTTCTCTAAGCAAGGCAGTATAATTTCTCTCGTTTTCATGCCCTACAATAGCGACAGGACGATCCTTGAAATGAAGCATTAAGTTGTCGATATCCTTTGCAGTTGATTGAGTAGGGAAATAAATCTGATGGGTATAATTGCATTTCCCATACGCTGAATTTGCTCTATTGCAGCTTTCGTCAATACCGGAATTTACATCACATATTTCAACGATCTCTTTTAAAATTTGATAAGCAACGGATGATTTATCTGCTGCTATCTGTAGAAAAAACGGTGCGGAAACTCCGCCTTTATTCAGCATAGATGTAAATGTAGAAGTAAGACAATAGCTAAATACAAGTAGCACTATCTGAGAAAATTCGTCACTGAAAAAAATGTCATAAAAAGCGTCCAGCATATTTGTAGCCAATTCAGTGTTCGAGATTTTAGCTGCTTTTTTACAATGACCTTTAGGATCATAAAGAAACCTTCTAAGGCATGGATTGCTCATGTAGTATTTACTACCATGCCATCCAAACTCTACTGATTCCAGATAAGATAAAATCCTATTTGTATCATCAACATCTGTCAGTTTGCAAAATAACAGAAGAGATGCTTGAATTTTTTCCATACTAACATCCGAGGATAAGTTTTCTTCACCATGATTTTTTGCGAAATATCGAATGTAATCTGTCAGCTCAATGATTTCTTCCTCTGAAAAATTTTCTACAACTTTATCAATTCTAAGAAAATGTTTGTGAATGGTTTCTTTGAGAAACTTGTGCAGGCGATCAATTTCTTCATCGTCCTGCCGATTTCTAATCAAATCTTCCGCTCTGCTCATTGTGGTGCCTCCTCACAATGCAGTCTAAACAGTGAGAAACAACGATAGTTCTTCTGTTCTTCCTGCATATCATTATCACAAAAGATTATATCATATATATTTTTGCTTTACAATATAAAAATAAGAAGCAGAAGAACAGAATATATGTTCCTGAAGATGTACGAGAGAATAGACAAGGGGGCTGCAAATGAGCAGCCCCCTCTTTCAGATTTTTAACCCCAATTTCTCTGCAATCTCTTCCGGCGTAAGCCCGGCTTCCTTCGCTGCCGCCATCACCGTTTTCATATTAACGGGATGCAGGAGCTTCTGCTTCTGAGCCTCCAGAGCTTCGATCTCTGCTTGTTTCTTAGCGATCTTCTCGTCAATCGCCGCGATACGTTCCTCTGCTGTCTTCCCGGCCATGTTTATGCCCTCCGTCTTCAAAAGATGAATCCATTTTACATTGAAAAGATAGGCTTGTCAACAGCATTTGACCTCGCTGCAATGATTATTTTAGGAAGTACGAATACACGTTTTCCAGGTGCTTGACCTCGTGCCTTTTGCTGATGGTCACGGGCGACAAGTTGATTTTTGTAAAGGCCATCATGACCTTCTCCGTATCCCGACAGTTCATCGCCTTCTGAGCCAGATGGAGGGACTTCTTTTCCGGAATCAGAGTTAGGAGCCGCAGCATTCTCCTTCTCATAATGCTGTCCTTAACTTCGCTGCGGATGATCTCGACAGCAGCGGTCATCTTGTGAAAATCACCGAAAGGGACTACCCGAGCGAAGGTTTCCATGAAAGCGTCCGCGCTGTTCTTCATTAGCTCCACGATTTGACTGGCTACGTCTGTTGCGTCCGCATACTCTCGGACTGCCTTGGGTTTGGTCAACCGCACTTCGGCCCGTAGGATACCTTGGTCTGCATACTTGGCTGACTGTAACTGCTTCCGGCCTGCATCTGTACCCCTAAGCTGACCCATGACAGCATTCTCCAAATCGTACAAGAGGAAGTCGATGTCGTTGCTGTTGCCACTCAAACAAAAGCTGGCCTTATCAGCAAAGCACCCATAATCGACTGGAGAGAAGCCCTTGACCTTGCCGATCCGCTGCAAGACTTTCAGATAGTCGGATACCTTTTCACGACTACCAACATTGATGTCCAGAGTTAGGGTTACGCCAGACAGGGTGAGGTCATCCAATGTGTACCCATGATCGAAATATTCAGAGATGCGCTTATCCAGCTTACGAATCAGCTTGTCGGTGTTGGAAGGGTCATCCACAACCAATGATGTGTTGGCAAGCAGCCTAATCTTCTTTTTGTAACGGCTATCCCGATAGACGATGGTAATACCCTTTGCCGCCAGGGATGTATCAAGATACTCGTCATCCAGCTCCTTCAGGTAGCTAGCCTTGGCGTTGAAAAGCCTCTGAAAATGGTCTGCATCCAGTATCATGGACAGCTCTAATAGTTGATTTATTACCATAGCAATCTGCCTCCTCTGCAAATAATTCTTACAGAACAGTTGAGGACGATCACTGTTTCTACGCAGTACAAACGATGGTATAGGGTAGTATGGGATCGTATAGCACTACCACTGTTTTCCAGTGGTATACTTTAACTCAATGACGGTATTGATACAAATACATTGGCTATGAAACACTCTCTTAACAGGATCAGGCATAGGATGGGTGATGGGAACCGGCGCAGTCAAATGGCCGCGCCGGTAATACAGTCAAAGATTCCTACTCTTTGCCGTAATTGAACCCCTTAACAATCTCTGCTTGCTTCATTGGAAATCTTGAAAACAAGTGAACTGTGCAATCATGCCGTAGGAGCCTAGCCCGCCCTGCGGCTTGATCCAGTTCGCTGTCCATCATCCACAGATGGACTTTTCGTAAATTCTCATTTTTGTAAGTATTGATCCGCACCCGATACCCATTCCGATAGATGATCTGCGGTGTCATTTCTTCATTCTCATCAAAGTCGTAGCCCAATGTAAAAGCAATCAGTTTGTAAAGAAAGTCAGCATGATATGGTGTCCCTGCCACAAGAATATCCTGACCTTCCAGAACATTACTCCCTTCGGTATTTCCAAAATGGAGAAAACCAATGTCTTCCTTCATGAAAGTTATAACATGGCTCTCATCAAGGTTAAAGTGCTTCATCAAACGGCGAACGATTCCTTTGTCATTGTCTATACTGGAACGGCTCATGGACTTGTCTGGATATTGAAGTAGCTTTCCCATATATTGAGCTTGCTTGCATTCATGGAAGACAACATCTCGATCCGGGCCAAAGAACTGATGGCAGATGTCCTCATCGGCAGTGGCAGAAACAATAATGTACTTCATGTTCTTTAATGCCGAGGGCTTTAAGAATGAAACGGTGTCCGCCTTCAGGTTCCGCTCTTTCTCGACTTTGCGAACATAGAATCGACTGGTTGCACAAAACGATGGTATATCCAGAGGTGCTGATTTTTTACCATCATTAACATCAGCATCTTCCTCAATGTCATACTCAAAGGAGTCCAGTTCAATACAAGACTTCACTTTAGCCTGTGCCAACAACTCTGTGATCTTCCTACGAAGACTTGGGTCTGAGGTGTCCTGCCTCAACTTCTTCAGAGCGGAGATTGTGATTTCGCCTTGGTTCGTGATGATGCTCTTGAAGATAATATCCTCATCAACAATGATGGTGTCAAACTCATTCAATCGCTTCTCATCCATTGTAAGCATATAGCGGTGCGTGGTAATGAGACAACCTTTCGACTTCCTGACCTGTTCCTTCTGCTCTATGTACTCTTTCAAACACGGGGTATCTTCCTTCTCAAGAATCTTTTTGATATAGAGAGCTACGGAACGGTGCTGGCCACGTTTGTAAAACCACTGAATCCTTTTCCAAACCTTCGATGGAATCTCATTCTTGATCTCCTCCAACGAGGGAGTCACACACGCCTCTATTCCCATGTCCTTTGTCTTGTTGTATATCTCATCTTTCAGGAGGTTGGTTGGAGTTGCAATCAAGAATCGTTGATCTGGATGCTCCGACATGATCCGCAGGTAACTATACGACTTCCCGATCCCAACCTGGGCTTTGATGATGTGGATACGGTTATCACTCTGCATATAAGCCTGGTGGATAACCTCATAAACATCATTCTGAGCTTCTTCCAGTGAGTAGTATTTTACATCGTAATTAGGGTCTATCTCCATTAAGTTGCGGCTGGGGTTTGCTGTGGTCAGGATGTTTCTTGTGTGACTGCAAACTTCGCAGTACGGGCAGAACCTATCGCACCGTTGAGGACCATACCCTTTCTGTATACAGTATTGAACGTCGAACCGCCACTTCTCCAAGTGATCGTAAAACGCCGGATACTTCGACATGATAGAGAGAAACAAACCGCTCCCTGTCTCAATATCAATCAAGGAGGTCATAAGGCCAAACAACTCATTGTGATCTAGCCCTTTCTCACCATCCTCATAGTCTCTGAACAGGCGACAGCAATGACGTACCCTCTCGATACTGGACGCTCTGTACTGCTTGTGATTGTCGGAGTGGCTTTCTGGCGAACCCACTCCGACAGAAGTGCTATTGGTGTCACTTGCTCCTTCTTCACTATATTTTATGATGTAAAATGGGGAAATTTCGCCATCTTCTTTTCTATTAGACAATATAATAGCACTTGGCGAATTTCCCCCATCTTTAGTAACACAGTTTGCACCAAGGACTTCTGTCAGATGAGCTGGCTCGTCCGGCTCATCTGACGTAGATATGTTTAACAAGCCCTTCGTAGTTAATGAGATACCAGTTTTCTTTGAGAACCGTTGAATCTTTTCTTTGTAATGCTTCTCTCCATAGTTCTTTTTGATGCAGTAGTGAAAGCTACGAAAGAGTGTTTCTATGTCGATCATAGGTATTCTATCATCATAATAGAGACATTCTTTACCACCGAAGTACATCTTGGACACATCCTTGATGCAAGTGGGATCGGCTTCAGGGAAGATCTCTCCCAGTGCCAGTTGCATAGCTTCCGCGAGCTTCCTATAAGGAATGGAGACATCATTGAGGAATACGACTCGGAACCTATCGTGATTCGTACTGGAGAAGGTATCATAGGCGAACAGGATGGGAAGGTCACACTCCTTGGCCCGGGCCCTCACCCCTTCAAAAGAAATGCTTCTGGCTGGGTCTTTGTTGTCAAAGTCCAGAGCGAACATCTGCTGCTGCTCGAAGTGATCCTTACTTCGCTTGCCATCTTTGAAGGTCGCAGGGCAGAACGTATACCCGCCACGTCCCACAACAAGAGCAAACTTCTTCATGTTGATACGACTTACCTCTTTGATGGAAGCCCCGATTCGACTGCTGATCTTACCTATTGCTTCATCCTTGGGTTTATCTCGGAAACCTTCTTCATCGAGAGATACTTTAATCTTGTCCATGTTTTCAACTCCTTTAGGGTTTGGATTTATTTCCCAGTAGGAGTCGATCAAAAAAATAATCATGAAGGGCATAGGATGGGCATATGCTCATCCCTTGCCCTCCATATCCGTCCATAGTTAAGCCTGATTTTCAAATGCAGAACGATTGGCGGCCTGCTGTACTCTCCTGTAAAACGTGGTCTTGCTCATCTTCAGTGTCCGCATGGCCTCAACCGCCGTGATCTCACCCCGGTGCCACTGGCCGACTACACGATCAAAGTCTGGTGGCTGGGTGGCTTTCCTCCCGGTGTACTTTCCCTGCTCTTTGGCAATAGCGATGCCCTCCCGCTGACGTTGCAGGATGTACTCCCGTTCCAGCTCTGCTACGGCCCCGAAGATGGTCAGCATGAACTTTCCGGTGGGAGTGGTGGTGTCGATGGCCTCCTTCTTGCTGACGAACTCAACGCCCTTGGCCGTCAACCGTTCCACCAGTTCCAGAAGATCACGAGTATTCCTGGCGAAGCGGCTGATACTCTCCACGATCACAGTGTCCCCACGGCGAACGTACTCCATCATCTTTTGTAGCTCTGGCCGGTTGGTGTTCTTGCCGCTCATACGGTCGATGTAGACTTCATCCACACCCAAGGATTCCATCAAGACCTCCTGCCGAATGGTGTTCTGTTCTTGGGTGCTGACCCTGATATAGCCGATCTTCATGTTCGATCCCCTCAAAGTAAAAGTAAAGTCCCATTAGGGCCGGCCTCCAGTCTGGGACGTGTCAGAACTCGAAAACCAACTCTAATGGGACGCTTTTTCGCCGTCCCGTTTGGCTAAACCCTAACGGAACGCTATATGAAATCGGACGCACTCATTCCGGGGGCATCCCACGGATGGGCGGGACTGTAATCGCCACCTGTGCTGGATGGAGCCGTAAGATTATCGGCATCTTCACTTGCGGCATTTTTGTACTGCTCCATATCCAGCCCAAAGTATTCAGCCTCGGTGTCCGACAGTTCGGCAATATCAGCCATGTAGCGGTAAGCTTCTTCCTCGCCATCTTCAATCAGCCCATCTTTCAGAACCGTAGCGATCTCGCTCATTCTGGCCCAGGGAATGTGTTTTTCATCTGTCCGCGCCAGGTAATAGTCCAGAGCTTTGAAAAGAGCCTCAGCCTTTGTCAGCCCAGAGAACTTGCCGAAATCGTAGTAGCAGCACGTCCAGTCCCAGCTTCCGGTTTCCTTGTCCAGACCGCTTACAACTGCATACTGGGTCATGCTCTCGCCCCGCAGGATAAGAGCATACTGCCCATTTTCATCAATCAGAGTGTACTTCATTATGTGTCCTCCTCGTCATCGGCCAGCTCGTCCACCGCAGAGGACGGATGTTGCCAGTCGCAGTACCAAAACAGGTGCTCGGCTTTCTCTGTATCGCCTTGGCACTCGTCGATGAAGTCCTGCCCTGTGTAGCAGTTGGATAAGACCTCGGAAAATTCCTCTGGGCTTGTGATTGGACGATCAAGAGGAATGTGGTTC
>Ga0137308_102619_pt1 | contig 11315 bp, 6 predicted proteins | sample Inofrocosms_June_FD_97181 | JGI IMG/M metagenome (GOLD analysis project Ga0137308, IMG submission 97181) | Mouse cecal microbial communities from Vienna, Austria - N-Acetylneuraminic and N-Acetylglucosamine D2O microcosms_June | ecosystem: Host-associated > Mammals > Digestive system > Large...
CATTTCATGAAACAGTTCGCCATAGCTGTAACTCTCCGTATCCACCAGTCCCATCATATTTTTCAAAAGCCCCAGATAGGGGAAAAGCTCTTCCGGCACATGGGAACAGTCAAAACTAAGCCGCAGGTATCCGATCCCGTTGGTAAACAGTTCATGGTACAGAACAGGCACACCCGCTTCGTGCCGCAGTTCATTCACATACCCTTCCGCCTCTTTCCTGATATCTTCCCTTGTCAGATGGGGAATACAGGAAAGCGCCCCCGGCGTATCCCCCTCTTCCTGATATGCCTTTAATGCTTTTGTCTCTTCCACAATACGCTCTATCTCTTTGGCGGAAAGCGTTTCCTTATAAGCCTGCAGTTTATCCGCAAGGGCTTTATCCCGCTTTGCGGTCAGCCCCTTCTCGGGCGTCAGCACCACGATACAGCCGTGCTCGTTATCAAGAAGATACTTCCGGATCAGTTCCTCAAAATAGCCTTCCTCAATTTTTTTCTTCAATACGGCATAGGTTTCATTCGCTTCCACATGGATAAACGGTTTATTGTCATCATACAGCCAGGAATCCAGCATCTGAAGCCCGTACATCAGTCCTTTGGGATAAGAACCGAAATCCGCCTCCCTGTGCTTGAACTCAAAATAATTCAGCCCCGCATACAAAGACTTCTTATCCAGTCCTTTCTTTGCCAGTTTTTCAAGTTCTCGTCTGTAAGTGTTCAGAAACTCCTGCTTTTGTTGCAGGTCTGCGTTTTTTGCGATCACGGAAAAATAAGTCTGCCGGATTCCCTCGTCAAAAATACTGTAGACATCCGTTCCGATCCCCGCCTCGATCAGCGCCTGTTTCAGCGGAGCCCCCGGCGCGGAACAGAGGGCATAATCCAGAATCTGGAACGCGATATACAACTCCGCATCCAGAGAACTTCCCACAACCTTGCTGATGGAAAGGTAGGTATTTCCCTCCTCCGATTCCCCCTCGGAAATCGGATAATTTTTCCGGATCTCCTTCACCTGCTCAAAGGGCTTTTGCCGGCCTATCCCGGACTCCACCGCCAGATGATCGAACTTCGAGAGATACTCTCTGTCCAGAAAATCCAGCTTTTCCGCCATATCCATGTTTCCGTACAGATAAATATAGCTGTTGGAAGGATGATAATATCTCCTGTGAAAATCCAGAAACTTCTCATAGGTCAGCTCCGGGATCACTTCCGGATCTCCACCGGACTCAAAACTGTATGCCGTATCCGGAAACAGGGAATTTAAGATCTCCCGCTCCAGCACGTCGTCCGGAGAGGAAAAAGCCCCCTTCATCTCGTTATAGACCACACCGTTTAACGTCAGTTCATCCTCCGGCGACTCCATTTCATAGTGCCAGCCCTCCTGACGGAAAATCTTTTCTTCTTTATATATATTCGGATAAAATACCGCATCCAGGTACACATGCATCAGATTCTGAAAATCCTTGTCATTGCAGCTCGCCACCGGATAGACCGTCTTATCCGGATAAGTCATGGCATTTAAAAATGTATTCAGGCTCCCCTTCGCCAGTTCGATAAACGGGTCCTTCACGGGAAAACGCTCCGAACCGCAGAGCACCGTATGTTCCACGATATGCGGAGACCCCGTAGAATCCACAGGCGGCGTCCGAAATCCGATATAAAACACCTTATTCTCCTCATCATTCTCCATCAGGATCACTCTCGCCCCGGTCTTCTCATGCCGCAGAACCGTTCCTTTTGAATTCAGTTCCGCGATCTCTCTCTCCTCTACCGTTTCATAGCCCTTATAATTTCTCATCAAAATCCTCCACATCTTTTATTACATATCTTTTTCTGGTCCGCTTTATCTGTCCATAAAGCCTATCTTTACTATCTTACCACAATTTCCCTTGTTTTAAAAATATATTTTCCGATTTCCGCATCATTACAGGATTACATGATATCCTGCGAAAAAGATTCCGAAGCATACCAAAATTAAAACGGCATTATACGGTATTAAAGGTCATTTTAACTGTTTCAGGAATTAATCTTACCGGACCTGATATTATTAAAGAATAGCCTTCTGCGAACTTCCGGCATCGCCCGCCAGCATGACAATCCTGATCCGCCCCGCTATTTTGTCATTTCCTCCCAGACATCCATTCCCTTTACCATACGCACCTGAAAACGGTATGTCACTTCCTCCTGCGGCGCAAGTATTTTCAGCGTGCCGTCCTCGCGCATTTTCTTTCTGCCGTCCGGATGACAGTTGCCGGGCTCTAACCCCAGCACGTAATCCCGCACGCCCATCATCTTCCACTCGGTAAAATAGTTCAGATTTTCACTGTCAAACAGGATCATCAGCCCCAGTCCTTCCTCCGGCTGGAAGATTCCTGCCTTCCCTTCTTTGCTGAATTTGTGGTAATAACACTGCTCCTCAAATCCCGCCTCCGGCCTTCTCATCCTGTCCCATTCGCCGATGCCTTCCGCCGCCCGCTCATTCCGGGGCAGTGTCCGGTCAGAGCCGATATATACAAGAGACTTTTCCGACAAAAGCGGATAGCCCATGTTCATATGATAGAGCACCTCCACCGGGTAAGCGTCATCCCCCTCATTTTTGATCCGGTCCTCTATTTCAAACATATTCTCCGTCAGAGAACACCTGATTGTCCGGTATAGTGCCAGTTTATGGGAAAACAGCCTCGCATCCACCACCTTCGCATGAATCCTGATCTCTTTCTCATCCGACTCCCAGTAAATATGTTCCGCCGGCGTATTGCCGATACTGCCGTGGAGCGGAAGTTCCTCCCCCGCATCCTCACAGGGACTTCCCGCGTTCGTCAGCCCGCAGGTTGCAAGGAACCCCGCCGTAAAGGATTTCAGAAACAGATCCTTCCTGTCGTCATAATAAGCCGGCGCCACATATCCGCAGGGGGCAAAATATCCCATATTCATACCGCAGAAAGCAAGCCTTGATATGTCCGCTGCCCGGTCCGCCGAAACCGTAAACTCCAGCCCTTTTCCGTTCCGCACCTGCAAAAGACGCATCCCGTCTCCCCTGCCGCCGACCAGCCTGTGCTCCTCCACACCGAAAAACTGGCTCTCATGTCCGATATACTGATTCATTCTCTTACTCCTCCTATCTTGATTTTTTATTTTTTCTATATTCTCTGATATATTTTCAGCCGCTTTTCATTGTCCGGGAGCCTGTCCCTCCTTCATAAACGAGTAGGACATCTGATGCTCCTTAAACCCTTCTCCCTCCTCAAAGATCCCCCGGCTTCCCAGCTTCAGCGTACGCTGCGCCACCAGCCAGGTATCCAGCGGATTCACCGAGAGAAGTACCAGCGCGATCCCCTTATCCAGAAGCTGCTCCAGCATTTCCCAGATAAAACGCCGGTGGGGCATATCCGCCCCCATAAAGGGCTGGATCAGAAACGCGACTCTGGGCTTTTGCAGCGCGATCCTCGTGTAGATCAGCTGATATTTCTGCCGCTGTGACAACGTCTCGACGGACTGTCCGAAAACCTCCTCCCCCAGAACCCCGGCATATTCCCGCCTGATACTGGCACGGATCTTCCTGCCGCTCCACACATCCGGCATCCTCCTTGCCAGCCCCATGCAGAGGTTGTCCATATAACTCATCTCCGGAAAGACCATAGTGCCGGCAGGTTCCGCCGAGACCACGGCAATCTCCCTGTCCGTGCAGACCCTTCTTCTTCTGCCGTCCATGACGATCCTGCTCTTCTCCCCCGTCAGAAACGCGACACATTCCTGCAGTATCCGGTCGTCCTGCGCCTGCAGGGTCAGACCTTCCCCTTCCCTGACCGAAAAGGAAAACCGGCGGAGTTTTCCCCCGCCCTCCGGTTCCGCTTCCAGCATGATCTCCTGTCCGGTCTTATGCAGATGTCTGCTTTCCGGATAGCCCCATACCTGCCTGTCGTAGCCCTCGAGACATTCCTGCAGGGTCTTCCGGCTCATATCCCTCTCCTGCACCACCTTCTGCAGCCGCCCGTTGCATAAAAACCCTGTCCTGTCACAGATACGCAGTATTTCCTCAAAATGGGAACTGATATAGAGAAACGAAAAGCCCTGCTCCGTATAATGCCGCATGATCCCGTACAGCTTGTCCATCTCCTCATGGCTGACAAAGGTACTGATCTCATCCAGCACGATCAAACGGTATCCCGCAACCACCGCCCGTAACAGTTCCACCGCCACCCGCTCAAAGGCAGACAGCTTTTCGATCCGGACGTCCGCCGAGATATCCATCCCGATATCCTGCATAAAGGGCTGGAGCTGTTTTCTCAAGACAGACGTCTGCAGCACATACTGCCTGAATCCCTGCCTTAATACAAAAATATTGTCCGCCACGGTCATCCCCTTCACCAGCCGGTTCTGCGCCTGTATGATACTCACCCTGTTGCTTTTTCTGGCGGCGCCGCGCCAGGAATTGACAAGTTCCCCACTATAATAAATATACCCGTCATAGATGGGAAGATTATGCTGCAGCAGTTTCATAACCGCATTTTTCCCATGGGCATTCACCGGTATCAGCCCCATGACTTCGCCGGCGTAGATCTGCATATTAAAATTTTCCAGTTTTCTGATGCCCTGCTCCGTATAGGTGACACGCTCCATACGGAATATTTCCTGCCTCATGCTTTTTTTCTCCTGCTGCTTTCTGTTTCATGCTCTTTTTTGCCGCAAATTTCCTGTCTCATACCCTTCTTCTGATGCGGATTTACACTCCCGTTTCTGCCTGCGTCATACTCATATACAGACTGATGCAGTCCATTTCACCGCCGCCCCGGACAGCGCCCCATACTGCATGATCACGCTGTCACGACCGGAAGCGTCACCTCCACATCCGTCCCCTTTCCTTTGATAGAATAAATATGCATCCCGTACTCTTCCCCGAACAGCAGATGTATCCTGTTGTTTACATTGACCAGCGCGATGCCGCCCCTCTTCTCCTCCTGATCGGTAAGCGCCCTGCCGCCCCTGCCAAGCTGCCTGTTCAGCTTCGCCAGCGTCTGTTCGTCCATCCCCGCGCCGTCGTCGGAAATCCGGATGATCAGCCGCTTATCCGTCTGCTCAAACTGGATCGTCAGATTCCCGGTCCCGATCTTTAACTCGGTCCCGTGGATAATACTGTTCTCCAGAATCGGCTGCAGCGTCAGCTTGGGGATCTTACAGTTCATGATACTCTCCCGGCTCTCTTCCTCATATAAAATATGGAGCTGCAGCCGGCTCCCGAAGCGGTATTTCTGGATCAGGAAGTAGGTCTCACAGTTGTCCAGCTCTTCCTCCACAGACACCAGATTTTCCACCTTTGTGATCGTATAGCGGAAAAATTTCGCCAGCGCCTCCGTCATATCCGCAATATTGTCCATCCCGGCTATCAGCGCCTCGCCGCGGATACTCTCCAGCGTATTGTACAGGAAATGAGGATTGATCTGATTCTGCAGCGCCAGATACTGAGCCTGCCTTTTATTTAAGTCCATCATCTCCGGGGATTTCAGCACCTGCTCAAGCCGCTCGATCTCCGCCTCCATACTGGGCGTCAGCAGCGCCTTTTCAAAAAGACTGCTGTCCGGCAGGATATAGCCGTCCAGAATCCGTCCCATCATCATCTGCGTCCGCTGATAAGGACGCACCACAAAGATCCAGAACGCCGCCGTAAAAACCGCCGTAAATACAAAAAGAAGCGCCGCCTGCCAGATGGGCGCTTCATCCCGAAAAAATAAAATGCACTGCACCAGTGTCTGCACCGCAAGAAAACCGATTGCCGCTAGCATCAATAAAAACGTTCTGTTCGATATATATTTCCAGCGATTGTTTTTTTTCATATATTTCCAACTCTCTCCCGCCCCAAGCGGCTGTTTATCCATACAGTTTCCGGTACGCCGCCGGCTTTAACCCGGTCGCCTTCTCAAAATTATGCGTAAAGTGCTTTAAATCATTATATCCTACCCTGCGGCAGACTTCCGAAACCGGAAAATTGCTTTCCCGAAGCAGTATCTTCGCCTGCTCCATACGCACACCGGTCAGATATTTGGCGAAGCCCTCCCCCTCTTCCTTCTTAAAGAGGGCGCTGAAATAGGTGCTTGAGAGCCCTACGGCGCTGCTGACTTCCTCCTGTGTGATGGGCTCACTGAAATGGTTCTGGATATACTGCTTCGCCTGACGGACCGGCCGTACCATATCCCCCTCATGCTGCTGCAGAAGTTCCCGGATATAGGTTCTCTGCAGATCTTCAAGCACCTGGAACAAAGCCTCCTGAGAGCCGCACTGCCTGCACTTTCCGGAAAAATGTTCCAGCTTTTCCCGGCGCTCTTTCGATTCCACCTGACTCAAAAACAAAGCCCCGCAGGAACTGATCAGTTCAAATACCTCATGCCCCCGCACATCCTTCACCTCCGCCACGCCCGTCCGGATCTGCGAGAGTGCCTTTCCCGCTTCCTCCTCATTCATGATCTCGACGGCATGGGTCACGGTCCGCAGATATTTTTCCAGCAGGCTCTTTTCATGCAGCGCGGAATTTCCCTCCGGCAGATAGTCCAGAAACCGCCCGGTTCCCTTTACAAGCCGCTCCTCTATGATCAGGGACGCCTCCCTCAGGGACTTTGGCATTCCGGCAGGCTCCTTTACGACACTGCCCGCCGCCAGAGAAAAACAGATCTCCCCGTAAAGCTTTTTCCCGCTCTCCAACTGGTTCAGACAGTCCTTCAGGATACGCCGGATCTCTTCCTGTTTTCCCTCCGCATAATTCAGGATACCGATATAATTTCCATGTCCCTGTTCCCTGCAGAGCATATCGAAACATTTATGTTTCAGACAGCTCTCCAAAAGCCTTCCGGAACGTTCCATCACGATATTTTTGCCCTCTTTCCCGAGTTCCTCCTCAAGGCTGTCGATCTTCAGCCAGATTGCCTGAAAACAGCCGGGCCGCATCTCCAGATAATACTCCTCCTGCAGTACCCGAAGGGAAAGCCCTTCCGCCTTCTGGTCAAAAAGACGTTCCAGCAGCAGTTCCCTGAGCCTTAACACATCATGCCTGCTCTTTTGCTCCATCTGCTGTATATCTTCCTTTTCCCGCAGACGGGCCTCGATCTTTGCCCGAAGCCGCTCCAGCGTCATCGTCAGCTCCGCCTTATTGATGGGTTTTAACAGATATTCCCCGACGCCGAATTTGATAGCGCTCTTGGCATATTCAAAATGCGCGTAACCGCTGATGATGATGATCTCCAGTTCCGGCATTCTCTTTTTTACTTTTTCGATCAGTTCCAGGCCGCTGCACCCCGGCATCCTGATATCCGTGATCAGGATATCAGGCCGAAACCTGTCCGCAAATTCCAACGCCTCCAGTCCGTTATGGGCAACCGCCGCCACTTCCATATCCAATGCTTTCCAGTCTACCAACGCCTCGATCAATCTGCAGATCCGCTCCTCATCGTCCGCGATCATTACCTTTTGCATGGATTTCCTCCCTCTTTCCTGTTTCTGCCGCCTGTTTTTCTCCTGCGGTTATTATATCAGGAAATAGCCGCATGCTATCCGCCTGCAGCTATTCCAGTATACACTATATTCTATTTTATGTCATCAGACGGCTGACAGCCCGGACGGAAATATCCCCGCAGCAGCCCTGCAGAACGCCGGTATTCACCACCTGATATCACTATCCTTTATTTTGTAAGTACGGAGACCCCGGTATCCGTTACCGCACCGCCGAGGGATTCCCCTTCCAGTGCCTTCACGCATGCTTCCACGCCCATAGAGCCCATTACGTCCGGATTCTGTGCCATCGTGCAGAGCAGATAGCCGTCGCCGATCAGGTTCATGATCGCATCGGATTTATCAAAGCCTACGCCTACGATCGCATCGTTGCCGGATGCCTTGATCGCGTTGCCTGTTCCTGTGGTGCTGCCTTCGTTACATCCGAAGATACCAACTACGTTCTGTGTGATATAGTTCTCGGCGATGGTCTGGGATTTCGCCGCGTCACCTTCGCCGTACTGTGTCTCAAGCAGGTTGAAGCCCGTTCCCTCAAAAGCTTTTCTGAAGCCTTCTTCTCTGTCCACTGTGGACTGGGTTGCCGCGTTTACATTGACGATACCGATATCACCGCTTGTCACGCCTGCCGCCTCCAGAGCCTTGATCATCTCCTCGCCTGCCGTTGTGCCCGCCGCCACGTTATCCGTGGAGAAGGTTGCTTCCGCATCCACGTTTGCCGGAGAGTCTACGTATACCACCTTGATGCCAGCTGCAATCGCTTCCTGCAATGCGGACGAGATCGCGTCGGGGCCGTTTGCCGCCACGATGATCGCCTCATAGCCGCCTGCCACCGCATTGTTCACACATTCGATCTGCTGCGCGTCGTCCTTTGTATTAGGTGACATGAATGTCACTTCTACGCCCAGTTCTTCCGCCTTCGCCTGTGCGCCTTCATTTAAAGTTACCCAGTGCTGGTCGATGGAGTCCATCGTGATCAGCGCGATCTTCCATGCCTTGCTTGCCGTTACGCTATCGCCGGAAGCTTCCGGTGCCGCGCCGCCAAGTGCTGCCGCATCGATAACGGAAACGCCTGTGTCGGTCACTTTGCCACCGAGGGATTCACCGCCGATCGCCGCAACTGCCGCTTTCACGCCTTCATAACCCATCACGTCCGGATTCTGTGCCATCGTGCAGAGCAGATAGCCGTCTGTGATCAATCCCTGGATCGCATCGGATTTATCAAAGCCCACGCCCACGATATCGGAACTGCCCGATGCTTTGATGGCATTGCCTGTACCGGTTGTGCTGCCCTCGTTACATCCGAAGATACCTACCACCTTCTGCGTGATATAGTTTTCTGCGATAGTCTGGGATTTCGCCGCGTCGCCTTCGCCGTACTGTGTCTCAAGCAGATTGAAACCTGTGCCTTCAAAGGCTTTTCTGAAACCGTTTTCCCTGTCCACTGTGGACTGAGTTGCCGCGTTTACGTTGACGATACCGATGTCGCCGCCGGTGATGTTCTTTGCCTCAAGCGCTTTGATCATCTCTTCGCCTGCGGTTGTTCCTGCCGCCACGTTATCCGTGGAGAAGGTTGCTTCCGCATCCACGTTTGCCGGAGAATCTACATATACCACCTTGATCCCTGCGTCGATCGCCTCCTTCAGTGCGGAAGAGATCGCATCGGGACCGTTTGCCGCTACAATGATCGCCTGATAGCCGCCTGCTACCGCATTGTTCACACATTCGATCTGCTGCGCGTCGTCCTTTGTATTAGGTGACATGAATGTCACTTCTACGCCCAGTTCCCCTGCCGCTTTCTGCGCGCCCTCATTCAAGCTGATCCAGTGCTGGTCGATGGAATCCATTGTGATCAGAGCGATCTTCGCTCCGTCTGCGGAAGCTGCCGCTTCCCCCTCTGCTGCCGCAGGTGCTTCCTGAGAACCACAGCCGGTCAGCGCCGCCGCCAGCATGGTCACACCGCAAAGCAAACTTAACAGTTTCTTTTTCATCCTATTTTCCTCCTATTTTAAGTTCCGCAGATACACTCCCGGCACACCATTCCCGGGCTTACGTTTGCGGCTGTCTGAAAAACGCCATCCTCAAACGAAGCTGTGCGCTGTCCGTGCATCTGCTGATTTTAGTTCCGCATAACCCCTTCCGGTACACTAATACCATAGGACAAATTTCCATCTGCTGCGCATCTGTAAATTGTCCTGTGCGCCGTCCGGGCTTATGCTGATTTTATATACTAAACGCATAAGCCAACGCCCTGCGGTTAGTTTCCCTTTTTCTTTTTGAACTGGCCGCCTCTTACTACCACATCCAGAAGCACCGCCGCCACTACGATCACACCGATCACGACACGCTGGATACCTACCTGTGCGCCGATCATATTCAAGCCGTTCTCCAGTGTCTGCCAGACGGCTGCGCCCGCGAAAGTACCCAGCAGAAGCCCTGTGCCGCCGAGAGGGGATACGCCGCCTATTCCGCCGGCCGCCACGCCGTACATCTCGTACATATTGCCGGCTTCCATATTGCCCATGCCCGCCTGTGCGCAGAGGATCAGGCCCACCATGCAGGAGCACACCGCGCTGACCACATAAGCTTTGGTCGTTGTCGCCACCACGTTCACGCCGGATAATTTCGCCGCGTCAATGTTGGAGCCGATGGCGTATATATGCCTTCCCGTCCTCGTCTTGGAGATCAGGAAGAAGAAAATGATAAAGAAGATCAGAGCGATCCAGAAGGTGTTGTACACGCCCAGAGTCGTACCATAATAGAAGATATTCTGGAACTTATCTCCCGCTTCCTTGCCGATACCGGTTGCGATAGCGTCGGTATTTCTGTTGCTGTTTACCATGTACGCAACGCCCCTTGTGATAAACATGGTTCCCAGCGTCGCGATAAAGGGCGGCAGTTTGAACTTGCCCACCAGAAAACCGTTCACCACACCGCAGACCAGACAGCAGGCAAGGGCTACCAAAATAGCAATAACAGGATGCACGCCTCTGCTCATCAGCGTCGCCGCCACCATAGCGCTCATACCCACCATGGAACCGATGGACAGGTCAATGTTTCCGGTGATCAGTATGTAACTCTGCGCGATACCGATCAGCAGGTACTTTGACATGGAGCGCAGCAGGTTCATGATATTCTGTCCGGAAAACACCGCCGGATTGATCAGACCGAATGCCACATAGATGACGATCAGGCCGACAAACGCCGTGATGGCGGCGCCCATGCCCCGGATGCTCAATACTTTTTTCAGAAAACTTTGCTTTTCATTACGCATGCTCTTCGTTTCCTCCCTCACTCTTTCCTATCTTTTTATCTTCAAAGGTCGTTGCCAGTGTCAGAATCTCGTTCTGGGTCGTCTCCCTCGCCATCACCTCGCCCGTGATCCTGCCGTCGCACATCACGATGATCCGGTCCGCAATGCCCATGACCTCCGGCATCTCCGAGGAGACAAAGACAACCGCGATTCCCTGTTTTTTCAGATCGTTCATCAGATGGTAGATCTCCACCTTCGCCCCCACATCGATACCCCTCGTGGGCTCATCGAAGATCACCACCCTGGAATCCCTCGCCAGCCATTTCCCCACGACCACCTTCTGCTGGTTGCCGCCGGAGAGGTTGCCGGAATCGATCTCCACGTTTGGCGTCTTGATCTTCAGATCCACCACCGCCTTGTCGCAGAGTTTCTTTTCCTCACTGCTGTTTACCACGCCAAGCTTATTGCAGACGATATCCAGATTCGGCAGCGCCAGATTGTGGCGGATGGAAAGCTTGGTGCACAGACCGTCCTTTTTCCGGTCCTCCGGCGCCAGCACCACGCCGTTTCTGATG
>Ga0137308_102620_pt1 | contig 11313 bp, 9 predicted proteins | sample Inofrocosms_June_FD_97181 | JGI IMG/M metagenome (GOLD analysis project Ga0137308, IMG submission 97181) | Mouse cecal microbial communities from Vienna, Austria - N-Acetylneuraminic and N-Acetylglucosamine D2O microcosms_June | ecosystem: Host-associated > Mammals > Digestive system > Large...
TATGTGGGAATCTTTGGATATTAGAAAAAGCATCAGAGGTTTGTGGAGATAAGGATGAGATATTCAATAATTACTTGGCGTGGGAGGAGGTTCAGCTGTTACCACAGGAGAGGGAGAATCCAGGACTTTTGAATGGATATGGAGGGATATTACTTTATCTGACGCAAAAGCAATAATAAGTAATTATAGGTGTTGTTGATCCTATTTCTGCGGAAAAAAAGTTTTAACAGCCAAAAATGCGTTTTTACGGACAATGGGTAGAAATATTAAAAAAATATAATATACTGGATATATAAGATGTTTCATTTAAGAATACTTTGCATGATATAGAATGGAAGGGAATCATAACTAAAGCGCCAAGCTGGTAGTGTTGATTGAAGCATTTTAGAGATAAGGAATTGGTAAACATAATATGGGTGGTTAGGAGGGATAAATAAATGCAATTAATAGGAGTATCTTTGCCAATACAAAAAAACACTCTGATTAATGTACATCGAGTGAATCAAAGTATCGGAAGACATAAGGGAACTTCTCAAGGCGATAAGCAAAACTTGAATAGAGATAATATAACGATTTCTCTTCAAGGACGGGTATCCAGCTTAATTGAAAACCTTACAAAACAAAAGATGGATATTACTGAAAGAAAAGGTCAGTTTTTAGCTTCCGCTATTGAGAGGGGGCAGTCGATGGATGCAATACAATCGCAACTTGATTTATATGATGAGCAGATTAAGGATATTGATAAACAGATATCAGAGATAACCGCACAGCAAATAATGACGGAGGTTGAAAAACAGCGACCTAAAGTCCGAGATGCTCAACCTAAAACAAAAGAAGATATTCAGAATCAAAAGTTGGCCAACGTTACAAAGATGTCTGTGAGTTTAGATAAGATCGACACTATTGAGGCTATAAAAACAAAAGTTGATGGTAAAATTGGTGTCCTAAAATCGGAGATTGAAGTAGATAAAACGCGTTCCGAAGGCATGACGGGCTCTCAGGAATCAATAGAGAAAAAAGAGGATTTGCTTTCCAAAATGGAAACACAATCTTTAGATTTAACTGCTGAGATAGGTCACCAACTGTCAGGTGTATCTAAAATAGTTGATGAAAATAATGATTTGACATTGGCTCAGGTAGAAGAAGATATTGATGATTCTCACTCAGATGATATTGTTAACAAAAGTAAAAATATAATTGAACCTGAGTCCATGTAAAGAAATTAAATAGTTTTTGTATTCTTACGTTAGTGTATCATAGTAAAAAATACTATGATTGCTAAATAAAAACAAAAGGAGTGTATTATCATGAAAACTTTGAAAAGAAAACAAACAGAAACATAAACACAATTCAGGCACAAGCTTACTGTATGTGTGCGAGCTGTGGTGGGCACTGTAGTTGCTATGGTCAGCCAGATAATGTTTGGCAGCAAACGTATCAGAACACCATAAATTCTTCTAAATCATCTTCCTCTTTTTCAAGTAGCTTCTAAATAGGTGGTACAATTGCCGGTATATATGGATAAAATTTATTCATTGGTATACCGGCTTCTGTTTTTATAAAAGAAAAGGGGGTTGCTATGAGTTATCCGTTTATAGTCTTATTTAAAACATATAAAAAACAGTATGTGTATGATGTCAACACAAACACAATTTTACAAATTTCATCTTTACTTTGGAAAGAGTTAAAAGCAAAGCAGGAAGATGAGTCATATCAATATACTTTAGCGGCTGAAAAAGAGTTTCATGAGTTAAAAAAAAGAGGATTTTTTTTAGAAAATAGGTGGAAAACAGTAAGGCATCCAGCAACAGATGTTCTCCCATATCAATTAAATAATGCTTTGTCATCAGTCGTTTTGCAGGTTACTCAAATTTGCAATCTAAATTGTTCGTACTGTCCATTTGCTCGCGGAAATTACTATAGCAGAAAACATTCTCAAAAGCAAATGTCTTTTGAAATAGCCAAAAAGGCAATAGATTTTATGGTAGACAATGCCATCAATAGTAACACGTTAGCTGTTGGATTTTATGGTGGAGAACCTCTCATTAATTTCGAATTGGTGAAATCCGTTGTAGAATATATCTCGTTACATTATCCGCACAAAAAATTTTCTTATTTTATGACAACAAATGCTACATTGTTAGACGAAAAAAAAATAGGTTTTTTGAGCAAACATGAATTTAGTATAACTATTAGTTTGGATGGGCCTAGAGAAATTCATGATAGAAATAGACAATCGTTTTCAAAAGAATCTTCATTTGACAAAATAATGAAAGCATTAAAACTTATAAAAGAAAAATTCCCGGAGTTTCATAAAAATATAATATTTAACTGTGTTATTGATCCTAATGCGTCTTTTGATTGTTTTCATTCTTTTTTTACTTCTTATGAAGATATAAATGATTATATGTGCAGATTTAGTAATATTTCTACAGCTAATTTAAAATCTGATGACGTGACAGTTTCAGATGATTATTTAACAAGATATAATTTCGAAATATTTAAATCTATTTTGTCAAGAATAGGAAAAATAGAAAAAGATGCCGTGTCACCCATTGTTAGTTCTTATATGACAGATCTTTTAGAAGTTATGCTTGAAAAAAGACATTATGGACGATTGGGAGATGTCGGACATCCTGGAGGACCTTGTATTCCAGGCGGAAGAAAAATATTTGTGAATGTTGATGGTGATATCTTTCCTTGTGAAAAGATTAATGAACTTTCTGAGAACATGAAAATTGGCAATGTTTATAGTGGGTTTTCTATGGATAAATGTTTAAACCTACTTAATATTGCAACGCTTACTGAGGCAGAATGTAAGCAATGTTGGGCTAGTCGTTTGTGTTATTTGTGTTGTTTGTTTTGTGAAAAAAATGGTGAGCTTTCACGTTCACAAAGGCTTAGCAACTGTAAAATGGTAAGACAACATTTGATAGAATATTTTAAAATTTATGCATGCTTAATGGAGCATGGTTATGATAAAAACGCGGATTGGTTTAATTCTTATATTGCAGAATAAGAAGGAGTTTATATATGCTAAATAGTTCGTTAATATTTCCATATGATATGTCTGATATATCAATTCTTTTACATAAAAATAAATTCGACTGTGAAATAGATTATGTTCTTTCTCTTTTGTCCTGGGGATTTTGCTCCAAAGATGCGGGATATATTTTTGGAGTAAGAACTGAAAAAACTGTAAAAGATGAAAAGAATTTTGATAGCATTCTTGAAAAAGTAGATACTGTTATACTATTAAATGGTACCCTTTGTTTTGATGAGGTAGAATTTTTTTTATATGCAATTAAGTCTATAGAAAAACGAAAAAATCTTATATGTTTAAGAAAAATTGATGAAAAATATATTGAAATATTGAAATGTGCATCAAAATTTTATGGTGTTAAATTTATATATGATTGGCAGCATAATATGCCATGTGAGATTTCAAGCAATTATAAACTTATCTCACCTAAGATTCCTGTTATCGGTATTAAAGGGGTTGCTCAAAATACAGGAAAATTTGAAACACTTCTTTCATTAAAGGAAAGTTTTGAAAAAATTGGCTATAGTCCATTATGTATTTCTGGAAAACTATATGGAGAATTTTTTGGAATAAACTCTTATCCTATGTTTATGCTTGATGATAAGATATCGGTGCAGAACAAAATTCTAAAATTAAATTATTATATTAATGAATTATGCTATTCTGATAACTTTGATCTTATTCTATTTGAAGTACCTGGCGGTCTCTATCCAGTGAACGATAAAGTGTATGAGAATTTTTCGTTTCAGAACTTTTTGGTTAGTAATGCGATATCTTTTGATTTGAGCGTTATAAATTTATTGTATGAAAATTACGACTTAAACTATTTTGAATGGCTAAAGGTGAATTTGAAGAATAAATATTCATATAATGTATTTGCCTATATTATTTCAAATAATAAGATTAATTGGGACTCTATTCCAACAGAAAGAAAAGCGTCTTATATAACTATAGGATCAGAATATATTAAAAATTGGATAAACACTTCGGAAGTACCTTATAATATGTGTAGTGTCTTTGATAAGGAAATGTTTGAAAAATTGGCTGAAGAACTAATTGCATACCTATCCGATGAAAATAGTTTTGATGCTATTTAAAAGGAGAAAACATAAGCTATGGACAAAAACTCTTTAGAAAATATTTTAATACGAATTTATAATGAGATAGCTATTAAACAAGTAAGTGATTCAAAACAAAATTTGTTTGCCCCGGGTACTAATCCTTTGGATATGGTCTACTTCATAGATGAGGTAGAAAAAAAATTAAATTATAGTTTTTGTAACAATGATTTTGATTATGAGAAATTTAATAATATAGAAAAGATTGCGCAAATAATTATGGAACACATATAATTGGATAAAAAATTGGTTAATCTATAAAAAAACGCTGGAAAAGACAGAATAATCAAACTTAAATTCTGTCTTGCGCTTTACTTATGATATATGAAGTTCGCTGGTAAATGTTTTTATAATGTTCTCACAGATTGTTTTACCTATATTTTTTTCATATATGAAATCCATTATTTTGAAATCTAAATCGCTCGGTAATATACATTTAGTAGAAGCATGGTATAAGATAATTATGCAATCACTTTGGGTTATAAATATTTCTGATTCCAAAAAACATTTTAATTTATTGATGTTATTATAAAAACATTCATGATTAAAAAAATAGATATCATTTGAATAATAAAAAGTAGAAATTTTTAAAGGATTGTATCCTTCTTGATCCATTATATCAAATATATTTGATATTACATTGGAAGAAAGATAATCAGTACATCTACTAAGATCTATAGATATTACTGGTACACTTAATTCACAGATATCTTGTTTTTGGAATTTCTTATATCTTAATAGCAAATTATCTTTAATGCTTATAAAATTTTTATTTGTTGTGGCCTGTGATAGCAAATTTTTAACATTACTTATCTCCATATTTTTATTGAGAGAGCGGCTTAAAATGTTCCATATATGTGAAGTTATTACTGGAGTCGCATAACTATTAGGATTTGGAAATTCAATTTTATAATCATGATTATCGATGTTTATTATTTCTGGTGTCCTTGCGATAAAATCAGCAAATATTATTGGATTCTCGTTTGGAATAAATTCTTTTGGTTTGATTGATATATCATTTGCACCAACGACAGAGATTGTTTTACTAAATGCAGCTGGAAAACTTAATACACCTTTATTTGAACAAGAAGTTACAAAAATCATTTTATCCCAGTAATTCTTGAGAAGATTTTGAAACTTAGTTTTATCCTTAAAGTATGTAGAGGCCAAACTTAAATTGACTAATTTGCAATCATGATCATAAGCAAACTCTATTGCTGTTTTCAAATGTTTAAAAGAAATATGGTTATTTTTATCAAAAACATTTATACAAATTAAGTTGACTGTAGGGGATAAATCTAGTAGTATTTTGGCACAAATTGTACCATGTAACCAACTATAAGAGGGAATATTATAATTATATTCTATAACTTTAGAATTATCTGTTACAGTAAAAGTATGTATATTTTGAGAAAATACTAATGGATTTATCATAGAATCAATCAGAGCTACATTGAATTTGTTTATATTTGTATCCATATGTTGTCCTCCTATTTTTGGGTATTCATATTGTGAGTTATCTATAAAAAATAATGACATTAATAAATAAGTTTTATTTTGGAGAGATGCGTATCACCAATCAACCTAATTTGTTTGTGAATATCATAACATAAATACAGCAATATAAACAAGTAGAAATAAGATATTTTTGATAAAATATATAATTGATTTTTTTGTGGGTCACTATGGGGAAAATTCTTATATAGTTCTGCAAGAGGTATAAAAGAAATGTATATCTCTAATCTCTTTAGTATTATTCTTTCTATTAAGAGTAATGATTGAAAGTCTAATACCTAGGGTGTATTGGAACACAATATTAAAAAGGAAAGGCAATTAGGATGTTTTGCTTTTATAAACATCATTATAAGTAAAAATGAAAAAGATAGTAGTTCAATTCTGGAATTTGTTATATCCGTATAAAAAAAATATACTTATCATAGTTTTATGTCTAATAATGTCGGCTGGTTTTAGCCTGCTGCTACCTATCATTAATAGCATAATGGTGGATGATGGGTTTATTGCAGGAAATAAGTCATTATTAATTAAGTTGGTTCTACTAATGTTACTGCTTAATTTGTTAACTGTTATATTGGATTTGCTTCGGGAGAGAGTGAGAATCTCTATGCAGAGTAGATTAAAATTCTCATTATCGAAGAAGGCAGTTGATCATTTATATCAGGTAAAAATGAAGTGTTTTAATAAAAAAAATCATTCGCAAATTTTTACAATGATACATACAGATATTGATTCTATATGTCAAATAGCTGATCAAAGTCTGTTTTTTGCATTTACACAAATTTTTACCATATGTGGTGGAGTTATTGGTCTGTTTATTTTAAACTATAAATTGGCTTTTCTGGTAATGCTTTTGATTCCGATTAAATATATTATTACTTCTTTTTTTGCAAAGAAAAACCAATTAATTATGAATAGACTTATAGAATCAAACGAGAGATATGCTAAGTGGTTTGGAGATACATTTTCTGGAATAAGGGATGTAAAACTGTTTGATTTGAAGAGCAAAAAGGCTCTTGAGTTTGATTCGAAAAAGCAAGATGAGATAACACAAAATAAAAAGTTGAGTTGTGTGTATATATATAGTAGCGCTGTTGATATGGGACTTGTACAATTCATGATTTCAGGAGTGTATATTTTTGGAGCTGTGCAGATATTTGCATCCGAAACAACATTAGGTAATATAATGGCCTTTATTACTTATAGTGTTTATGTGACATCACCTATAACAGCAATCGTTAATATTAAACAGCATTTATATAAAATTTTTCCATCCATTAATCGATTTAATGATTTTATGTCTTTAGAGGAAGATAAAAAAGGATATATTTCAACATTGTCTAATTATGATATTACATTTGACAGTGTTACGTTTGCATATGATGAGAATAAACCTATTTTAAATAATGCATCCTTTAAAGTACCTCAAAATACAAAGTTGGCTATTATAGGTCTTAATGGATCGGGAAAAACGACTATCCTCAATTTGCTATTAAGATTATATGATGTTAATTTTGGAACAATTTCTATCTCAGGGTTCAATATTACAGATATAGATTTATCTTTATATCGTAGTATGTTTTCAGTTGTGAGCCAGGAAGTATATTTGTTTAACGATACAATACGAAATAATATCTGTTTATATAGGAATTATCCAAAAGACAAAGTTAATGAAGTTATAGAAATGTGTGGATTATCTAAAATGATAAAAGAAAAATCTTTAGACTATGTTATTGGAGATAAAGGAGCTTTGTTATCTGGCGGCCAAAGGCAGAAGTTATCTCTGGCCAGAGCGCTTTTGAAAGATGCGCCGATTTTTATACTTGATGAAGCTACTTCGAATACAGATACGATTTCCGAAAATTTTATAATAACAAAGGTTTTGTCTTCTTTAAAAAACAAGACAATCATAACAGTTTTACATAATATTAGTTATTTATCGGAAAATGATTTGATTCTTTTACTTGAAAACGGAACTGTTGTAGCATATGGAAAATATGATGAGTTACTAAGCTCAAATGCAGATTTCCGAGATTTCATTGGATGCAAAACCAGATAAAGATGTTATATGACTTGTATATAATAAAACAAGGAAACATTATCGTTTTTCATGAAATGTAAGTAAGTGCTAATTAAAGTGGTAAATTTCGAAAAGTTACGATATTTCAAAAAAATGAGCTCGGAATGATTAAAAGATATTTATAAATATAAAAATAGTGAATATTATTGGAAAGATATATTGGAAGATTCATTTAAGATAGAAAATGACTTTTATATATAGAAAAGAGAAAGTAAATAAGCGGGATATGATGGGATGGTTGGATTTTAGAGACAGTTTAAGAGAGGGGGATAGTGTAAGAATGAGTTTGCCATTGAAACCAATTAGCCCATATTCTATCAACTAAAATGGTAATTGGATAAGTAGAAATGTATGAGAGGAGGTCAGATATTAATGAAAAGAAAATTAAAAAAGTTTTGCGGCTACTAAAGCTTGTATGTTGTTTGTAATACTTGTATTTGCGGTCACAACCATCTGCATCAGGCAGATAATAAAACAAAACGTTATTAATGGTGGAACTTGATAAAGAAGGTAAGTATCATCAGAAAGTGTCTTAGAAAACAATTCAAAAATAACAAAGGTAGCATTTTTTTGTAATGCACTAGAGAAACAGAACCGTAGAAAGTCCGATTAGGACAACATAATCAGTCTCAGGACCAACTAAAAATAGAACTACTATTATATCTGAATTTTAAAGGCAGATTTATATGACACAGCGACGATATGGCTTAAAATATATGTATATCTATTAATGGGAATAGATATTTCCGCTTCGATAGTGGAAATCACATTAATGGTAACGTATAATTATTCATGAGATTATGAGACCAGGGTTATTCAAGCTATGGTGTTTTATGAACATTGGCTACTTGTTATTAAATGAGAGGAGATTCATATGAGAAAAATTTTAGTTGTTATGGTTTCTATAGGCATGATTTTATCTATAGGTACTACTGTACTGGCAGAAGAGTCAGAAGTAGTGAATAGTACGGATCATGAATTGGAAGTACAGATTGTTGAAGAAATTGAAGAAAAAGTTCCTCAGGAAATTAATGCTGATGAACTGGTAAAAGCAAATGATTTTCCACTAAATGTTTCAGATATAGCATTAGTGTCCGGTTTAGAGTCAGGGATTCAGCTGACAGAGACAGACAATGTACTAAATCCAGCAAGCATGGCACGCTCAGCCTCAGGTGTGATACAGTCATGGACAGGAGCGATTGCAAATGAAGGTGAGTTTGCTTATTACATCACGACACTGGCACCGAAGCAGATTCTTAGTGCAACGTTAGTCTGCCCCCAAAACCCGGACTTGAATTATGACCTTTTGCTCTATGAGATAGATGCTAATGGATATTTAGGAAATATGTTGAATGGATCAATCACAGAAACCTATATGAATACTTATCCGAATGGAGTAACAAAAACCATGGATGAGTCTTTGGCATATATAAATAATACTGCAGAAACAAAGAATTATGCAGTGATTGTTCTTGCGACTACAGGAGGTAGCGCATCAGATACATTTAAGCTTACCTTGAGTATAGATGTAGAAAGTTCTTATGACGCTTTAGAATATAATAATAGCCCATATGATGCCTACGAACTTCCGGAACTTACCGTCAATGGTCAAAATGTACCACAGCTTTCACTCCATATGTATAATGATCAGGACTGGTTCTTGTTGAGAAATTCGTCATCGGAAATTTCTTTAGCATCTATTACTACGGAGGTAAAGGGATACCAAATAGAGGTTTATACTGTAGATGGAAATAAAATGAAATTGGCCAAAAAGAGTAATGGTTTATATAAAATTCAACCTGGAGTTAACTATATTAAAGTATTCGCTGATGAAACAGAATTCATTTCATCAGAATACCTGTTGTCGATTTCAGGTTTGAGTAATAGCCCTTCCAATGTTCAGGTTCATTTAAATGGTGATGAAGGTCCTAATCAGTATCCACCTTACCCACAAGGAAAATATTTTCGGTTTAAGGATAAATTTTGCCCGGAGGTACATGTTTTTAGTGAACATGGATTTCCTGTACCCGGATATAGTGTAGAACTTTTTTGGGAAAGCGGAGGATGGAGTGAACATACGGGTAATAAATTTAGACATATAACAAGTGTAACAGGAAATAATGGAATAGCTGTATTGACGTTGGGAAAAGGCCAACCATCACCAAATGACTTGCCAATATCTTTAGGTTTATGTACCTATATGCAAAACGGACCAATTACGTTTAGGGATTACTATGATGTAGATGCTGCCGTGATAAGTGCATACGGGCAGATATTGTTTCAGGATGGATTATATCATTTAATGCGTTCTGATTATATTTCCAGCTGATTTGAGAAGTCCTGTACTTTTGATGATATGAAAGAACATCGTAGCTACAGACATTTTGTTCTGTAGCTATAAGTATATATTAGGAAAGGGGATCGAATAATGGTAGTATCGAATGTCGCATATACAAAAAATGAGTGGGTAAAAGAAGCAGAGACCATAAAACCGCTACAGGAAAGCAATGTGACAAAGTTGTTGCAGGGAAAGTGTCTGCCAGAAGAAAAGCGGATGGATTCTATAGCGCTTCATTTGGATGAAAATACCCCGCATATTTTAACTGCTCCAAAGCCCAAAAAAGAGGATTGTGTTATAGTTCTTAAAAATGAATATTTTTTGAGTGATTTTGACCAATATATAAATATATTTGAACAATATGCAAAGGGGGAGATTAGCACATATGATTTCCATGGATATATTGCTGGTGCTGGAAGGGCAGTATCATGGGCCTTGGATAGGAGTCTTACTTATTGTGTTAGTCTTTTTAGAGGGGCATATAACCTTGTGGATGAAATGAAAGAGAATTTAAAAAATGGGGTTGCGAATACGTTAGAAAATCTGAAAACAAAATTCCGTATCGAGGGAAAAGAGTTCACATATAAAGAGGTGTCAGCAATTCATAAAACAGGAAATTATCTCCAGGAGGTAATCGGAGGAAATAACCCTTGTGGCTATGATGATTATATGAAGATGGGTATGGCAAGGGTGTATGCTTATAAGCCAGAACTGGGATTGACAAAGGATCAGGCAGATATTTTAAGTAATGCGGTGGAGAGAAGGATAGAGCAAAAATTGGAGAAAAATAAAGAGTGGATAGAAATTGCTTTATCAGAGGAGCAGAATAGCCGTTGGAAAGGATACTATATAGGGGGAAGCCTGGCTGTCGCGTCAAATACACAGATTATTTCGGAAATCATGAAAGCCTTTTCCGAGATGAACCCGACAGATAACAGGTCAGTGGAAAAAGCAGTAAACAGATTTCAGGAATTGTTAAAACCATGGAATGAACGGTGCGCTGAGTATATAGCAACGCAACTACCAGGATATGCAAGAGGCTATGTGCAGGAAAAAGCAAAAGACTTAGGAAAACTATTTTATTCATATTGGAACTGGAATCCGTAAAAATTTCATAGCAAATAAATTTAGTATACAGGAAAAACGCAGCGGTAAGTTATTGGGTACGTCAGAAAAACTGTGTAAGTAAATTGTCAGAAAAATTTTTGAACTACTATGT
>Ga0137308_102621_pt1 | contig 11313 bp, 6 predicted proteins | sample Inofrocosms_June_FD_97181 | JGI IMG/M metagenome (GOLD analysis project Ga0137308, IMG submission 97181) | Mouse cecal microbial communities from Vienna, Austria - N-Acetylneuraminic and N-Acetylglucosamine D2O microcosms_June | ecosystem: Host-associated > Mammals > Digestive system > Large...
ACCCCTGCCAATCATCTTCATTAAGAACGGCAGAGGATTGGACGAGAACTTCCAGACTGCCCCGTACTTTCCACACTGTCACGTCGCAAGTGCGGTTCAGCGATAGATTTTCTGCCGTCTGTCCCTCCTCTTTTTTCCAGAAAGCGCAGGCTAAAGGGAAATCTTTTTCCTGCCTGTCTTTTTCCCAGGTTTTCATCACCCGCTCATAATCTTCCTCTGTCTGGCCGCTGTCCTTTTCGCAGACAATATGCCAGACAGAGGGAGCTTCTTTCAGCAGAGAATAATAGAAAACGCCAAAAGCATAGAAAATAAATCCTGCCAGTGTCATGACCAGGCAGCCAAGTCTGCCCTTTTGGCATTTCAGCCCCCTCATGACCCTTCCAGCCGCACCGGACTGCCCTCGTCGATGGCTTTGCTGGAATCCTGAATCACTTTTTCATCCACTGCCAGACTTCCGTCTGCTAAGGCCGCATACTGTTCATTCTGCTCCTGAACGTTCACACTGTGCTTCATGGCCGTCAGCTGTTTTCCCAAAACCGTCTCTTTCTCACCCAGCACATAGACAAATTTCATACCATTGGCTTCATGAAGCGCTTGAAGAGGTATACAGGTGCTGTAAGTTTTCGATTTCTTTTCCGCTGTCATCTCAGCGCTGTCACCGATTTCCAGCAGGTCTGCCGGAAGATATACACATATTTCCAGAAGCGACGGGTCCTCAGCACTGACTTCAATGGAATGAATCTTCAGATTCTCTTCTTTCTTTTTCTTCAGCTCGCTGGACACTGTCACCGGCATGTCTTTTTCCAGATATTTTTCCTCCTCTTTGCCCACCTGGGCAATCAGTCTGCACCCAGAAGACAAATCAGCCAGCAGAACCGGAGCGGCTTCCGTGGTCGACTCTCCCGGCGCCGCATTTAACTTTGTCACAGTTCCCTTTATGGGGGACACAATTTTCCCCTCCTTTTTCCGGAGTTTTTCCAGTTTTCTAAGCTGTATCTGCTTTTCTTTCATGTCAGCTTCCCTCATTCTGTCCGTACTGTCAGCCGGTTTCTCAGCCAGAGCGTCTTCCCATGCTCTCTGGGCGTTCAAAAGCCCCTCCTGCCGGGCTAAAAGGGCATCGTCATAAGCCGCCTGGGCTGTCTTTACTGCCTCTGCCAGACCCTGTTCCTGTTCTTCAATCCCGCCGCTTTCCCCCTGGATTTCCTGCCGGCTGTTCAGATCTGCATAGTATTGGTTAAGCCTGTTGATGGCCTCATTCAATTCATCCGCCGCCCGGGCAGCATCCTGATCGCCTTTTTCCGCCGCTGCCGCATAATCTTCCTGTGCCCGCGCCAACAGCAGTTCTTTCTTTTCCTCCTGGATTCTCCGGGCCGATTCCATGTCTTCAATCTCCCATTTTATCTTCTCTATTTCACGTCTGGCCGAAGAAATCTTATGGTCCAGTGCTCTCACATCCAGCTGCAGCAGAACATCGCCAGGTTCTACCCTGTCCCCCTCCTGGACTGATATACGGGAAATCTTGTGCCCGGCCTCCACCTGCACTGCCTGTACCCGGTTCTCTGCCACTTTGCCTGTTGCAGACACTGTGTGAGACAATGCTGTCCTCTGAGGCGAAGCCGTCTGCACCACTGCCGTGGTCATAGAGGCGGATGACCTGGACAAGATGGTACAGGCCAGCATAAACGCAAGGAATTTCCCCAGCAATTTTAACATTTTTTCTTTTCCCATGACTACTCCTTTACTGCAGCCGCCATGATTCCTTTTTCCAGATAATCCTGCCCGGCCAAAAATACAAGAACTGCCGGAATCAGTGCAATCACCGAAGCGGCAAAAGCTGCCTGGGCATCCTCAAGGCCAATATTGGGAAGATACAGGGACAGGGGCCACAGTTTCTTGCTTTTCAGAAACGTCATGGGCTGTTCCAGCAGACTCCAATATTCCAGAAAACTTAGAACCAGCGCGGAAAGAATCCCCGAGGAGCCTCCCGGCAGCCCGATATGCCAGAACACCTGCCACTGGGACGCCCCGTCCAGTCTGGCCGCCTCCACAAGAGCCTGCGGCACCTGGTGAAAAAACCGATACATAATAAAAACCGGGAACGGGGAGAAGATACACAACAGTACAATCCCCCTGTGTGTATCCAGCATATGAAGCCCATCTAAGAGCAGATAATCCGACAACATAAACACCTGGAAAGGCATCATCATCAGCAGAATATAAAAAGTAAACAATATTTTCCGAAAGGGAAAGGTGCCCTTGGCAAATCCCCATGCCGCCAGAATCCCAAACAGAAACTGCCCTGCCAGAACCCCAGCCGTCAATTTTACAGAATTCCAGAACATGACAAAAAACTCCGGAGAGTCCAGCAGGATCTCCACGTAAGACTGACAGGTTGGGTACCTGGGCAGCCAGGGAAAATGGGCATATCCGCCTGCATCTCCCATCACCGCAAGAAGGCATTCCTGAATCTCCCCTTTTCCCATCAGAGACCCTGCCGCCAGGAAACAAAAGGGATAGACGCAGACAAACACCAATACCGCCAGGGGAATCATTTTCAATTTTTTCCACACAGTTCAAACCTCACTAAGCCACGTTGTGTTCAATCCCACGCACGTTTCAGAAGCAGTACCATCATAAAAATCACCCCGGCCTGCACCACCGCCCCTGCCGCCATTTTATCCATAGATAAATCCCGATACCAGTTATTAAAAAGGTGCTGGAGCAGATACATGCTCTCATGGGGATAATCTCCCGCCGCCAGATAGGCTTCCCGGAATACCTTAAAGGAATTCAAAACAGACAGCACAGAGATGGTGAACAGGGAAGGCAGCAGATTGGGCAGGGTAATATACCGGAAGCACTGCCACCTGCCTGCCCCGTCTGCCTGTGCCGCCTCATACAGGCTTATGGGTATCCCGGACAGCCCCGCCAGCCACAGCACCATATCATATCCCAGATTCTTCCATAGATAACTGAAAACCAGAATCCAAAACGCCCAGGGAGTATTCATCCAGTCCGCCCCCGGCAGATGAAGCAGATGCATCAGCCCGCCCAGCAGCCCATTTTCATGAAACAGCACTTTCCACAAAAGGACCACCGATGCCGCCGGGACAGCCATTGGAAACAAAATGCAGCTTTTCAACAGCCTCACATGGCGCTCCAGGCCGTAAAGTGCCAATGCGGCAGCCAGGGAAAGTACCAGAAGCAAAGGGATACAGACCGCTTCAAAGCGCAGGGTATTTCCCGCAGCCGTCTGAAACGCTGTGTTGGAAAAAACCATGCGGTAATTAGAAAGCCCGGCCCAGGTTCCGCTGGCCGCTTTCATAAAAGAACGGCGCACCACATCAAAAAAAGGGACTGCTATAAAAAGCAAAACGCCCAGAAGACTGGGGAGGACAAATCCAAATCCGCAGCCCCTGTATTTCTTTTTCAAATGGATCCCCCTCACTCAGCCAGATAAAGACGAATCTTCTCTGAGACCTTACCCACTGCTTCCGCCGGGGTCAGATTGCCCTGTACGCAGTCATCCGCCTGCTCCAGAACCGCGTTTCTCAGAATTTCATTGGCCACAGCCGGTGTATCGGCCTCTTTCACATACGCCGTAAATTCCTCAACTGTCTTGGAATCCAGCTTTTTCACATGCATCTCCATATAGCTGTCCGGGTCATTCGACATGCTGGTAGTAAAAGTGGATTCCTCCATACCTTCTGCAGACGACTCCAAAGCCTTTTGATGAACGGGAAGTCCCATCCCCATGGAAGCCTTCTGCGCTTCTTCTGTCAAAAGAAACGCCAGGAATTTTTCTGCCTCCTGTTTCGCCCCGCTCTGACTGTTGATTCCCATAATAGATCTTGGCACATAGACATGGGTGCTCTGGCCTGCCAGGGGCTTGTACGAAATCCCCTCTTTTTCCTCTGTGGTTGTATGAATCATAGCCAGGTCCGTCACAGACAGAATATTTCCAAAATTCAGCATGGTTCTATCATTGTAGAGCTCCATATTTCCTCCGCCCACAGAACTTACAAAATCACTGTATACCCCCCGCTCGCTGATACCGCTGTAAAATTCAGCGTAATCTTCCACAGAATTGTCCGTGTCGTAAATCCTGTTCAGCTGGGTATAAAACTCTTCCAGCAGATCTTCTTCCAAAGTCCCGTCCTCTTTCAGCCATACCGGCGAACAGGAATCGTAAATCTGGGCTGCCAGATAAGCTCCATTATAAAAGGAATTGTATACAGACCGCTGGGGTTCTTTCATCCCCTTCAGTTCTTCCACCACATCCGCAAATGACTGCAGGTCCTGAATGTTCTCCAGCACTTCCCGGCTGCCCACCACTAAGGGCATGCCAAACCGCAGGGGAATCCCGTAGATTTTCCCATCCTGCTCCACACTGTGCATCAGATTGGAGAACAGGCCCTCCGCCTGATTGACTGTATCTGTCACATCTTCCAGCATCCCCTTTTCCATGTATGCGTCCACGGGCAGGCCATCCAGTACCAGCAGGTCAGGCCCTTTTCCCGCCATAATCTCCGTGCTGAGATTTTTCAGGGCATCTGAGTCAGTCACTCCATTATCCTGTGTCACACCCACTTCCAGATTCACATAAGCCTCCGGATTTTTTTTCTGATACTGGGAAATATTCTGCTGAAGTTCTGTATTTTCATGGAGGGTCCAGACCCTGAGCTGAGATTCCGGCACCACTGCCGCATCCTTTGAATATACATAATGAAACAGGTGAAACTGGTAATCATCATCTGCTTCCACGGCCAAGAGATAAAATTCATTGTTATCGGCAGCTTCCAGACTAATAAGCCCTGTGCTGGGACTCCCGATGGAGGACAGGGCGCCGTCCACCACCTGCTCCGCCATACTGCCATTCTTTATATACCGGTAAATCCCTTTCTCACTACAGAAGAAAATCTCGTTCTCCTCCTTTCCTCCCGCAAAAACCAGGGGCGTACACTCCATACTTCTCAGATCCGTGTGGGCACCGCTCTGGCTGATGGTCTCTGACAGGGCTTCGTCCTTTGCCAGAGCCTCCCCCGTCTTTCCGTCATAGGGTAATATCTCTCCATCGTGATTTACCATATAGACCGTATTCCCTGCGGTCTCAAAAAAACTCCCATCATCCGCACCGGAAAACTTCTCCACTCTTTCCCCGGTCTCCATCTGAAGCGAGCAGATGGGCTGGTTCTGCTGCTGCATCAAGAGTTCCCCGTCCTGGGTATATCGCACAAAATAAACGTATTCTTCAGACTTCACCGGCACTTCTTTCACAGTGCCGGACTCATCCAGCTGATAAAACCACTTCTTCTCCGTCTCACCGGATTCATCTGTCTCAATACAGACAACAAAGGCACCCCCTGTAGGGGACAGGGCCATCTTGTAAATATATTTCTCCGGCAGGTCATACCCCTTTTCCCAGGTACTCCCATCCTCCTGAAGATTCCATACAGCTTTTGCTCCGTCAGAATCCTCCGCGGCAATGCGGATAGTTCCGTCTTCCAGCTTCCCCATAGCAAGCACCCGGTCTGTATTTTCCGGAAAATCCACGTCTGACTCCAGATATCTCCCCTTCGCTTTGTCTGACTTCTTTTCCTGAGCCTGCTCCTCATAGGCCCCGCCGGTATCTGTGCCGCATCCGGTGAACAGACCCAGTGCCAGAACCGCAGCCAATGCGCGGCAGATTATTCTTTTTCCTTTATGCTTCATTTTGTGTACCTCCTTATATGCCCTCTATCTTAACACCAGTATCTCTAAAAAACATCAAAATAAAATCTAAATTACCTCTAAGTCATCTCGAAAACATGTTTTAAAATACATCTGTTAAGACCGTTTTTTTTCTGGTATAATATGGCCAGGAGGAAAACAACTATGGCTTTTGACGGAATTACCGTTGCCTGTCTGGCGGCGGAACTGAAAAAATCTCTGTTAAACGGACGCATCCACAAGATAGCGCAGCCGGAAACAGATGAACTTTTGCTGACCTGCAAAGGAACCGGCGGGGTAAAAAAGCTGTCCATCTCGGCCAGCGCCTCCCTTCCTTATCTCTATTTTACACAGCAGAATAAACCCAGCCCTTTAACGGCACCCAGCTTCTGTATGCTGCTGCGCAAGCATATTGGCAGCGCACGGATTACAGATATTACCCAGCCGGGGCTGGAACGGGTTTTGTTCATAGATTTGGAACACTTAAACGAAATGGGGGATGTGTGCCAGAAACGTCTCATTGTTGAGATCATGGGAAAACACAGCAATATTATATTCTGCAATCAAGACGGCATGATACTGGACAGCATCAAGCATGTATCTTCCAATATGAGTTCTGTGCGGGAGGTTCTGCCCGGACGGCAGTATTTTATCCCCCAGACCCAGGACAAGCTGGACCCATTGACTATCACAGAGGAACAATTTATAGAAAAGGTCTGTACCAGGCCCATGGAAATCGGAAAGGCACTTTATGGCACCTGCACCGGCATCAGCCCTGTCATGGCCAATGAAATCTGTCATCTGGCATCTCTGGACGCCGGCGCCCCGGCACTATCCCTGACGGACAATGAGAAGCTCCATCTGTGCCGCACCTTTCTCAGAATGATGGAGCAGATCAAAGAGGGGGAATTCTCCCCGCATATGATCTACCGGGACGGGGAGCCTGTGGAATACAGCGCCTTTCCCATGAGCCAGTACGAAAGCGGATACACGGCCGAGCCCTTTGACTCCATCTCTTCGCTTCTGGAAACCTATTACGCCTCCAGGAGCACCATCACCCGCATCCGGCAGAAATCGGCAGACCTGCGCAAAATCGTACAAACCGCCCTGGACCGGAACAGGAAAAAATACCAGCTGCAGCAAAAACAGCTGAAAGACACTGGCAAAAAGGACCGGTACAAAGTATACGGAGAACTGATCAATACGTACGGTTACGGACTGGAAGAAGGCTGTAAATCTTTCCAGGCGCTGAATTATTACACCAACGAGGAAATCACCATCCCTCTGGACCCCAATCTGACCCCCATGGAAAACTCCAAGCGGTATTTCAGCCGGTACAACAAACTAAAGCGCACCCAGGAGGCACTGAATCAGCAGATTCAGGAGACTGCCTCAGAAATCCAGCACCTGGAATCCATTCAGACTGCTCTGGAAATCGCCTTACAGGAAAACGACCTGGCCCAGATCAAAGAGGAGCTGATGGACTACGGCTACATCCGGCGCAAATACGGGAAAAAGCAGAAAATGCAGGGCAAATCCAAGCCCTTCCATTACATTTCCTCTGACGGTTACCATATGTACGTGGGCAAAAATAATTTCCAGAACGAAGAGCTGACTTTCAAGCTTGCCACGGGAAACGACTGGTGGTTCCACGCCAAACAGATGCCTGGCTCCCACGTGATTGTAAAAAGCAACAACGAGGAACTGCCGGACCGGACCTTCGAGGAGGCCGGACAGCTGGCTGCCTATTACTCCAGCGGCCGGGGTGCCCCGAAAGTGGAAATTGACTATGTCCAGAAGAAACATGTAAAGAAAACCCCAGGGGCAAAGCCGGGCTTTGTAATTTATTACACCAATTATTCCCTAGTTGCCCGCCCGGACATTTCCCGAATCGAAGAATGCACTACTTGACAAATATCCAGGGAAACATTAGAATATCAAAAGGCCAAGTGCCGATTAGATAGATATGCCCCTGGACCAAAGCTTCAGGGGCATTTGCATAATTTTTCATAAATTCAGGAATTCAACGAGGAGGAATCAAAATATGAGCACACCTTATAACCATAAGGCCATTGAACAGAAATGGCGTTCTAACTGGGCCAAAAACCCTGTCAACGTAAACGACGGCAAAAAGCCCAAATATTACTGTCTGGACATGTTCCCATATCCATCGGGAAACGGCCTGCATGTGGGACACTGGAGAGGCTATGTGATCTCCGACGTGTGGAGCAGATATAAAATGTTACAAGGACATTACGTGATCCACCCCATGGGCTGGGACGCTTTCGGCCTTCCGGCGGAGAATTATGCCATCAAGATGGGCACCCACCCCGCCAAATCCACAGCCGAAAATGTGGAAAAATTCAAAGAACAGCTTAACGACATCGCTGCCATCTACGACTGGGATATGGAAGTGAACACCACAGACCCGGCATTTTATAAATGGACCCAGTGGATCTTTGTGAAAATGTTCAAAGAAGGTCTGGCCTATGAGAAAGAATTTCCCATCAACTGGTGCCCCTCCTGCAAAACCGGGCTGGCCAATGAAGAAGTAGTCAACGGCTGCTGCGAGCGCTGTGGAGCCGAGGTAACCAAGAAAAACCTGCGCCAGTGGATGCTGAAAATCACCAAATACGCCGAGCGTCTGTTAAACGACCTGGACAAGCTGGACTGGCCGGAAAAAGTGAAAAAAATGCAGACAGATTGGATTGGAAAATCTTACGGCGCGGAAGTGGACTTTCCCATAGAGGGCCGGGATGAGAAAATCACTGTCTACACCACAAGACCTGACACCCTGTACGGAGCCACCTTCATGGTACTGGCACCGGAACACCCGCTGGCAGCCAGTCTGGCTGTGCCTGAGACCAGAGATGCGGTAGACAAATATATCTATGATGCTTCCATGAAATCCAATGTGGACCGTCTTCAGGACAAAGAAAAAACCGGCGTATTTACCGGAAGTTATGCCATCAACCCTCTGAACCAGGCAAAAACCCCCATCTGGTTATCCGATTACGTGCTGGCTGACTACGGCACTGGAGCCATCATGTGTGTTCCTGCCCACGATGACCGGGACTTCGCATTTGCCAAAAAATTTGATATTCCCATTATTCAGGTTATTGCCAAGGACGGAAAAGAAATTGAGAACATGACCGAAGCTTACACCGAGGCCTCCGGCATCATGATCCACTCCGGGGAATGGGACGGTATGGAGTCGGCTGTGCTGAAAAAGGAAGCCCCACACATGATTGAAAAACGGGGTCTGGGAAAAGCCACGGTAAACTACAAACTTCGTGACTGGGTGTTCTCCAGACAGCGCTACTGGGGCGAACCCATCCCCATCATCCACTGCCCCAAATGCGGCAATGTTCCGGTTCCCGAGGAAGAACTGCCCCTTATGCTGCCTGACGTAACATCCTATGAACCCACAGGTACGGGAGAATCCCCCCTTGCAGCCATCGAAGAGTGGGTAAACTGTAAATGTCCGGTGTGCGGCGCAGATGCCAAACGGGAGACCAACACCATGCCTCAGTGGGCAGGCTCCTCCTGGTATTTCCTCCGGTATGTGGACAGCCACAATGACAAGGAACTGGTTTCCAAGGAAAAAGCAGACCAATACCTGCCGGTGGACATGTATATCGGAGGCGTGGAACATGCAGTGCTCCATCTGCTCTACTCCCGATTTTACACAAAGTTTTTGTACGATATTGGAGCTGTAGACTTTGACGAACCTTTTCACAAGCTGTTCAATCAGGGAATGATCACCGGGAAAAACGGGATCAAAATGAGTAAATCCAAAGGAAACGTGGTATCGCCTGACGATTTGGTGCGGGATTACGGCTGTGACTCTCTGCGCATGTACGAACTGTTCGTGGGGCCGCCGGAATTAGATGCCGAGTGGGACGACCGGGGAATCGACGGGGTAAGCCGTTTCCTGAAACGTTTCTGGAAACTGGCCCTGGACAGCCGGGAAGCAGACGTAAAGGCCACAACGGAAATGGTGAAACTGCGCCACAGACTCATCTACGACATCACCCAGCGTCTGGAGAGCTTCAGTCTGAACACCGTAATCTCCGGTTTCATGGAGTACAACAACAAACTGATGGAAACCGCGAAAAAAGCAGGCGGTATTGACGCAGAGACTATAGAGACCTTCCTGATTCTCATGGCTCCCTTTGCCCCCCATATGGCAGAAGAACTGTGGGAGATCTATGGACATAACACTTCCGTCTTTGAAAACCGCTGGCCAGAAGCCGACGAAAGCGCCATGAAAGACGATGAGATCGAAGTGCCTGTGCAGATCAACGGAAAAACCCGGGCAGTTATCCGCATACCTGCGGACGCGGGAAAAGAAGAAGCCCTGGCTGCCGGAAAGGAAGCCGTGGCGGACAAACTGGACGGCAATATCGTCAAAGAAATTTACGTGCCGAAGAAGATTATCAATATTGTACAGAAACCTGGAAAATAAAATAGAAAAAAGACGGGTAAATCGTATTTTACGTTTTTACCCGTCTTTTTTGAATATTATTTGTCGCAGCTGTCCTTACCAGCACCTTTTAACTTCCGATACGCCCTCACCAGCAAATGGCTGCGCAGTTTCTCAGTGCGGCTTTTCAGCTTCTGAATCTCCTGCTGCTGCTGGCAGAATACCTCTGTAAACAGCAGAATAATATCCCGGTACATGGTATCCGGATTCACCTTCCATACAGGGAGCTCCTCTATGGGATCATAGAAAAGCCTTCCATCCGGCCTGTCCAGAAATATCTCCGCCGTCTTCCGGTTGCTTTCCTCAAATTTTTCCATAAACTGTACCTGCTGTTCATAGGTGAACATGCTAGTATTGGAATGCAGATCACTGGCAGTGCAGTCGCTGGCAGCCTTAATGGCATTATTCATAAAATCATTCAGCTCAATATATTCCGGTATGCCGTTGAGAATCCTCTTAATCTCAAGAAAATTTTCCCGCAGACCCATATTGTTTTTAACGGTATCTTTCGTATAACTCTCTGTGAGAGTAAGTCCGATACATTGGAGAAAATCTGAAAAAATCGAATTTCCATTGCCTTCAAACTGTCCCCTCTCATAGGGCCGCACAATCAGATTCTCTTTTCCCACAGCATCCGCAATGGTGCTCAGATGTTTAAAATAATCCAGGGGATAATTTAAAAAGGCATCCGTAGTCATATATTCGTCAAAGCTTTCCGTCCTCATGACAAATCTTGACTTCACATTCTGATTATAAAGCGACTGGATGAATAAATCCTGTCTGCGCAGATATACGATTACTTTTAATTCACAGCCGATTTTTTGAAAATCTTTCACTGTCTTCTGCCAAAATCCCTTACGCCTGGTTCCGATTTTCCAGATTTCCTCATCCGACAGTACAACATCTGTATATGTTTCCGTCAGTTCTCTCAACATCTGAAATGCCGCTGCCTGCACGGCAGGCTCATCATACTGTACCACATTTCCTTCATTGAAAATCAGGAAATGCCCATTTCGGTTCTTATACCTGTTATCATTTCCAAATTTCGAAGTAAAATCGGGAAAGCAATATCCTTGTTTATGCAACAGTTCTTCGTTTTCGCGCAAAAAAGTCTGGAC